>Ga0105163_1000032_pt1:50000-83926 | contig 83926 bp, 74 predicted proteins | sample JNZ110809AmetaG_FD_81531 | JGI IMG/M metagenome (GOLD analysis project Ga0105163, IMG submission 81531) | Hot spring microbial communities from Jinze hot spring, China to study Microbial Dark Matter (Phase II) - JNZ 110809A | ecosystem: Environmental > Aquatic > Thermal springs > Hot... | reverse complement strand
ATAACCCATAAAATACTAACAATAGTTTTACAACCCCGAAACGCCACCTTTTACAAAGGATGCATTAACACCTCCTTATCCCCTAGATGACCTTGCTTGACAAAATTATTAACACTGTTTATTTTCTGAAAAAAACAAAATAGGAGGTACAAAGATGCCGAAATCGCTCACAGAGATGGCAGTGGAGATAACAGTGGCACAGGCTAGTCATGCCAGGATGTCGCCAGAGGAGGTAGATCAATTTCTAAGTGTGACCTTTGAGCGTCTTCGTGCGATGAAAGAGCTTGAGGAAGGAAAGCCTGAGGTAAAAGAGGTGGTCAAAGAAGGTATCGAGTCCTTAAGGCTTGACCCCTTGAAATCTGTGCAGCGCAATAAGGTAATTTGTCTAGAATGTGGCAGGGACCTCCGTCAACTGAGCAACGCCCATTTGAGGAGCCACGGCTTGACCGTTAAGGAATACCGAAGGAAGTGGGGGCTACCAACGCGGTTCCCCCTCGCCGCTAAGACCTTGGTTGCCAAAAGGAAAAAGGTGGCCAGGGAAAAAGGATTTGGAGAGAGGCTAAAAAAGGCCAGGGCAAAGGGATAAAAAACCAGCACCAAGCCTCTATCCTTCGATTGAGGCCTCAAAAGAGGTGGAAAAATAAGGGCGTAGACTTATAATAAGAGGCTAGATGCGTTTTTCAGCCGTTAATCACCTTAAGAAGGAGGCATTTACGTTAATAGAGTTGGCCATAGTTTTGGTCATAATAGGACTACTAGTAGGGTTCGGTACGGGCATAATAGGTGTTTTGACCAAAAGGACCAAGTACATGGAAAGCAGAGAAGATCTAAAAAGGGCCTCAGAAGCCCTTAAGGGATATGCCATCAGGTTCGGCTATTTACCCCCTTCAAGGCCTTTTGATCAATATGACCCCGAGAAACCTGACCCGGCTTTTAACCTTGTCGGCGTCAAAGGTCACGATAGCCAAAACAGAGCCCTCCTTTACCAAGTAGCTCCAGAACTCACTTCAGGAGATCTGTGCACATTAAACGCCACAACGTTAACTATAACCGACAAAGGGAATCCTAAATCTAACCTTGCCTATTTGGTCATAGGCGCAGGGCTGAATTACAACCTTCAAACTAACAGGACCATCTATACACAAGGGCAAGCCAACGTAGACGACTTCCTTTACGATTTTAATAGACCCGAAGAATATGATGACATAGTGGAATATGTATCACTTTATGAATTGCAGCAACAAAGATGTAATTATGCAAGTGGGACTTACTGCAATAACCTTGTCGTATATTTAGATAACGCTATTAACTCTTTCAAATTGGACGATGGAAGCTGTAGTTCTGGATCTTCGGTTATCTTAGGAAGTTCCCAACAATTGGAAACGTATATTGCAAGTGGCTGTAAAAACTCATGTGGACTTTTTACCTTTTCAGAACTTATAGCATATGACTCTAATAAGAACTGCCAAGTAGAGATAGAAAGGCAGGGGCAAAATTGCGTACCTCGTGACAGATAAGCTTAGCGCTTAGGGCTTTTTTAGGAAGAGGTAAAGGCCTATAAAGAGAGAACCCCCGATTACAAGGGCCATTCCTGTTATGGCCTTAACCATAAGGGTTTTTATCGATAAATCAAAGGGATAGGGTATGATGAGAACTCCATACCCTATCCCCCAAAAAGTAAGGCCTAAGGTAAGGATAGTCCTCACAACCTGAAGTAAAGGATTATCGTCCCAGTTCCTGTGTAAGCACCAGAGGCAACGATGCTTCCTGAAGTATAATCCCCGTCGTCATACTGTGTATCGATGGTTCCCCCTATCTCCCGCGGGACGTTTTGAAAACCTATCCAATTGGTGGAAACACCTTGAATTGTAGCATAACCTACCCCAATGGCTCCACCAAAGACATGTTTGGGGTTAGTAGGTCCAGTGCCGCTTATTATGTTGGCTAGACGCAGGTGCTCCCACAAACCACAAGACTCAGGGGAATTAGTGGTACAGGCGAAAGAAATAGCTGTTTCTATTAAACCATCACCATCTCCATTGCTAGTAGTTGACCATCTAGACTGAGCCGTGTTGTCGTCGCCAGGTAAGTTTCCATATCTATCGTAGTAGGTATATATAGCTGCAACTATTTCCCTATATTGGTTGTAAAAGCGCTTGGTCTTTGCGTTCGTTATAAGCTCTTGCCCCTTGAGGATAGCTCCGAGGATGATCCCTATTATCACCAAGACTATAGCAAGCTCCACAAGGGTGAATCCCCTTTTGTCTTTTAGACGTAACATTGCCTCCCTCCTCCGAGGTTTTTTGGGTCTTATAATATAATAAGCCTATGCAAGTCAACTTAAGGATGAGCAAAAAGGCCTCTTTGCCACCAGGGATTGAGGACTTCGTAAACCGAAAGGGAAAAAGGACTTTGTGGATCTCTCTTTTTGTCATCGTCTTTTCCGTTGGTGGGCTTTTAATTGCCCTTTCCTTCAAATCGCCTAAGACAACCCTGGTCACCTCAAAGGAGATCCAAGGAGCGAATTTGGCCGGGGAGGTCCAATGGCATAAACCAGAAAAGGTCGATGAAGGACGCTTGGACCTTAAGGTTGAACTTAACTCAGAAAGAACAGAAAGAGACAAAGACGAAGGAAGAAATCTTACATCACGGCCAAATGTGCCTTCCCTTGCCACTTACGACTTTCGAAAGTCCGAGGTGAAGGAAGCTCCCGTTGAAGAAGGGGATCCTTACATTCATTGTCTTTGGAGGGGTCAGGCCTTTGAAGAAAGAGGTCTATTTGAAGAAGCTTTAAAGGAATACAGGACCTATATCCAAAAAAGAAAAGACCACCTCGTGATAAATAGGGTGGCTTTTCTATTGATCAAGCTAAACAGGCTGAAAGAGGCAAAAGAAACACTAGAAGAGGCTATGACCTCTGGCCCCCTTCATCCAGGGATTTACGTCAACTATGGGGTTGTTTTGGCAAAACTTGGGGACCTAGAAGGTGCAGAGAGGACCTTCAAAGACGCCCTTATGCTTTTCCCTGACCACACGGACCTCCTTTACAACCTTGCGGTATTGCTTGAACTCAAAGGGGACCGTAAGGGGGCAAAAGAGGTTTACGAAAAGCTTAAAACGTTAGGGGACCCTGAGGCCAATGACGCCTTACAGAGGTTGGGACCTATAAGTTAAGGTACTTAAGGGCTGCCACTACACATTCCCTCTTTATCACTTGTAGACGTTTTAAGTAGCCTACCATAATGGCCCGCGAACAGATCAGGTTTATCAGCCTTGGTATGCCCCTTGAGCGTTTCCAGATGAGTTTCAGGGCACCCTTTTCAAAACCAAGGGAGGGGCTTCCGGCTTTCCTTATCCTGTAAAGTACATAGTCCCTTACTTCCTCCCTCTCAAGCGGACGTAATTCCACCCTAAGGCTTATCCTTTGATCGAGTTGGCGGTTCTCAGGGGCCTTAAGCCTCATGGCCAGGGCGGGTTGTCCAAGGAGGACGATTTGAAGCAGTTTTTCCTTAGAGGTCTCCAGGTTGGAGAGGTGTTTTATCTCAAGGAGGACATCATCAGGCATATCTTGGGCCTCGTCTACGATAAGAAGTACCTTTTGACCTCCTTGTCTCCTTTTACACAAGGAGGCCTTGATCCCTTCTATAAGCTTGACCTTTTCAAGAGAAGGCCTCCCTCTTGATACCGATCTGTAAAGGAAGTTCAGGAGTTCTTGTGGCTTTATCGTTGGATTATAGAGCACTATCGGTAACAGATCCCCTCTTTTCCCAAGGAAAGCTTTGATCAAAAGGGTCTTTCCAGTTCCTGGCTCACCCGTTATCAAGAGGAAACTCTCCCCTTTTTCCACAAGGTATTCCATAGCGTCAAGGGCCATTTGGTGGACCCGCGAGGGGTAAAAGTAATCGGGATCAGGCGTTATGAGGAATGGGTCCTCCTGTAGGTTGTAAAAAGAAAGGACTTCCTCCACCTTAGAGGCTCAGTTTTGTGATCATATCATAAACGGGGACCATAAGGCTGATCACCACCAAGGCAAAGAACATCCCTATAAGGGTTATGACAAAGGGCTCGATGTACTTGGAAAGCCTTGCCGAAAAATCCTCTAGCTCTTGACCATAATGATATCCGAGGTAGCCAAACTGTTCTGCTAGGGTACCCGTAGCCTCACCTACAGCCACAAACCTCACCATAATGGGAGGGAAAACCTCCTCCTTACCCATGGACTCCGACAACCTTTCCCCCAAAAGAACCCGCTCTTTGGCCCTCGAGAGGGCTTCGGTTATTACACGGTTGCCAACGGCCTCTTTTGCCCTCTCGAACACTGTATCGATGGGTAGCCCGGCTTCAAGCAAGGTCCTCATCTGCTCGCAGAGGACTACCAGGGCCCTAAGAAAAAATAACTTCTTAAGAACTGGAAGCTTCAGAAATAGCCTGTCTAAGTAGACCTTCACTCTGGGACTATGTAAAGCAAAACCGTAAAGTAAGGCCAAAAGCAGAAAAAACGGTAGCAAAAGCCAAAAGTAGTCCCTTATGAATTCACCCGCATTCACCATTAAAATGGTCAAAGTGGGCAATTTTGCCCCCATACCCCTCAAGGCCTCTGTCACCTTAGGCAGTACGTAGACCAACCAAAAGGCCATGGCTCCAAAGGCAGAAGCGGTGGCAAAGATGGGGTATATCAAAGCCCTCCTAACCGTTGCCTTAAACCCTTCTATTCTCTCGAGGTGATCGGCAAAGTCCATAAGGGCCTTGTCAAGTCTACCAGTAGTTTCGCCTACCTTTATAAGGTTGAAAAAGGTAAGGGGAAAGACGTCGCTATAAACCTCAAAGGCTTGGCTCAGACTCAAACCCCGCTTAACACCTTCTAACACCTCGGACAGCATCTGTCTCAAAGCCTTTTTCTCAAGGCTTTGGGAAAGGCTTTCCAGGGCTGACACTATAGGGATACCACCTCTCAACATGATCGATAAGTTCCTGGCGAGGGTAATGGCATCACGGGGTTGGATCTTGGGTCTAAGTAGCCATTTCAGTAGTTGTGAAAGGAAGGGGGGAAGGGCGAAAAAACGGTAAGGATAAAGCCCAGTACGTGTAAGAGCTTCATAGGCCCTAAGTTCGTCCTCAGCCTGGATTAGGCCGCTTCTGGTGAAACCATCCTCCCCGAAGGCTTTGTAAAAGAAGGCCTTCATCCGAGTACCCTTTTCACCTCTTCGACCGTGGTAATCCCTGCCTTTATCTTCGCCAAACCATCGTCTAGCATGGTCCTCATGCCCGCCTTCTTGGCTTCAAGTTGCATTTCCTGCAATGAAGCACCTTTATAGATCATGTCCTTAAGGGTCTCGGTCACCACTAAAAGTTCTCCTATGGCAGTCCTCCCCAAATAACCTGTATACCTACAGAACTTACAGCCACGTCCAAAAAATGCCCTATGTAACTCGAAACCGTTACTTTGGAAAAATTCCCTTTCTTCGGCTGTAGGCTCCCTTTCCTCCTTACAGCGTAAACATATGCGCCTCACCAACCTCTGTGAAAGACATCCGAGAAGCGAAGCACTGAGGAGGAATCGATCCACCCCCAGGTCCAAAAGCCTTGGGATGGTGGAAAGGGCATCGTTGGCATGAAGGGTGCTGAGGACTAAATGGCCTGTAATAGAGGCCCTTATTGCCACTTTCGCAGTCTCTTCATCCCGTATTTCACCCAGGAATATGACATCAGGATCATGTCGCATGAAGTTACGACCAGCACTAGCGAAGTTATAGCCTATTCTTTCGTTGATTTGACTCTGTTTGGAAAAATTCAACCTATACTCCACTGGGTCTTCTATAGTAACTACGCTCCTTTTGAGCCGGTTTACTTCATTCAAAAGGGCATATACAGTAGTGCTCTTCCCACATCCTGTAGGACCTACACTTAAAAACACACCATAAGGTTTTTGGACAAGCTGTTTTAGGCCTTTTACAGTATCTTCATCAAATCCCAAATTAGAAAGTCTGTAAAGCTCTGAAGAACCACCAAACAATATGCGCATCACGAGGCTTTCACCTTGCACAGTGGGTATGGTTGAGACCCTGATTTCATAGGTTTTCTTTAAGAAAGAGAATACGAAAGATCCATCTTGAGGAAGTCTTTGTTCAGCTATATCTAAATTAGACAGCACCTTTATCCTTGAGATCACAGAAGAAGCAAGGTTTTTGTTTAAGCTGTAACCGTATTGGAGTATTCCATCCACACGGTAAAATACGCTTAGTACAGGGTCTGTCACGTGAATGTGGATATCGGTAGCCCTACGCCTTATGGCTTCTGCCAAAAGGGCGTCTACCAAAGGAGGTATAAGGTCCACGGGAAGGCCAAAGGCGGACCTCCTATTGACTTCTTCCACAATCCTTTCGGTTGGGTTTTCCAGGAAGAAATAAGCCCTCTCCAGGCTCTCCCAAAAGGCCTCTTTATCAGCTAGGTATACCTTCAACGGCTTAGCCGCTGTAGCCCTTATGGCGTCAAAAGCGAAGATGTTAGCCGGTTCTTCTACGGCTATGTGCAGTTCACTATCCTCATCGAGGGGCAAAAAGCCAAGCCTTGAGGCAAGTTCCTTGGGATAACGCCTGAGAAGTTCTTCTGGAAACTCCGACCAATTCCTTAGGTCTACGTAAGGCAAACCGTGTTGTTCAGCTAGACACATGGCTAGGTCCTGAGGGGAGAGGAAACCTAACTTCACCAAAACCTCTCCTAGGACCTCACCGCTTAGCCTTTGGATCCTGAGACCTATATCAAGCCTTTCCTCGTCAAGGAGACCTTTTGAAAGCAGGAGCTCACCTAACCTCATCAAGAAAGCACCTTTGGCTGTAAGATTATGATAAGTTCAGTAGAGCTACTCTGGCGACTCTTGCCCTTGAAGAGGTTGCCAAACAAGGGCAGATCGCCGAGTATGGGTATTTTATATTCGGTGTCTTTATCTTCCTTTTTCATAAGCCCTCCGATGATAAGCACTTCTTCGTCAGTGAGCTTCACAGTAGTACTTAGTTCCCTCAGATCCACCACTGGCAGATGGACTACATAAGGGGCGTTCTCCCCGAACTTAGCTTCCTTTATTTCCAAAAGGTTCGAAACGATTGGGGTTATGGAGAGCACCACTTCTCCGTTTTCCTTTATGTGGGGGACAATGCCTAACATCAATCCGGAAAGAAGGGAACTTGTCTCAATGGTGTAAGTCGTTCCTACCTCTTGTGTGATGGTGGTCTCCACTTTGGAGATAAAGCTTATGTTCCTACCCACGGCCAAGACCACCATTTGGCCGTTCATGACGCTCACGCGAGGGTTTGAAAGGGTATGGACTTCACCAAATTCAGAAAGGGCTTGGACGATTCCTGATATACTGGCTTTATCTGCCTTTTCGAACCTTATGCCCAGACTCGAAAAAGGACCTGCCTCAGGGACCCCTCCTATTCCCCTCGTCATCCCTTCTAAGTTTATGGTCCAGCTACCCCTGCTCCATTGCCTGAAGACGTTCCAATCTATCCCATACCTCAGGGCCTTGTTTAGATTCACCTCGATTATCTTGGCCTCGATCAACACCTGTCTGGAAAGCCATTCCTTAAGGCTAGACAAGAACCTATCCACCTTCTCCATATGGGACCTTTTCGCCGTGACCATAAGGGTACCTGTCATCCTATCCAAAAGGAAACGCTCTTCTGGATCCGTAAGAAGGCTGTTCAAGGCGTTTTCCACCGACTCCCAAAAATTATAGGCCTTAGAATCGGCTTTCTCCTTTTTTAAAACGAGTCCCTTCAATTGAGCCCCCTGTGTACCTTGAGGGGGTAGTGCACCTCCCAGGATGTCCCCTCCCACTTCCAAAGAGAAGTCCTTTTCGGCAGGGACAAGGGGCAACTGAAAGGTCTTTGTCTCAGTGAGTTTCACCACCAGAAAGTTTCCTTTTATCTCATACCAATAATCTGCTTGAGATAGGATGGCTTCTAAGGCTTCCTTTAGTTTGACCTTGCTTAAGATGATGGTAACAGGCGTTTCAGGATCTACACCCCTTTCCAAGACCAAATTTAAACCTGCTTCCTTGCAAACCGCCCAAAGGACCTCCTTCAATGGCGCCTTCCGCATGTTCAAAGACACCATAACCCTCTCCAAGGGCGAGACCTCTCCACCGGAAATCCTGAATTCAGGTACCTTGGACTTTAAGTCGGTTTGTCCGTGGATAGGTCCAGGTTGGTCCATCAAAACATGAGGGTATGGACCACTTTGAACCTCTTTTATCCTTTTCTCTGCACACCCCAAAATGAGAAAGATCCCAACAAAAACCATTATTCTCCTGGTACTTCCAAACCTATCCATTTCTTTTCTCCTTTTTCATTTTCCACTATGATACCCGATAGGGTTATCGCCCTGACCTTCCAACCCCTCCATTTGTCGCCTTCCTTAAGGAGTTCCTCTCCTATAAGGGTGTATCTCTCCTTTCCCAAATACACGAAGCTTACCGATGGCAAAGCCTCCTCAGAGGCCTCTTGAACCTCCCCCTTTTCGTCACTTGGTCTTCTACAAGGAAAAGGTAAACTCCAAGTCCCTATAGGTCCTTCCTTCTTTAGGCCTTCGAGTTCCACCTCAAAGACTTCAGGGCTTTCACTTACCCCATGGTCCAAAGGCAGATCGTACTCGAAGGCCAGAAATACCGCTACAAAACTTAGGGCAAATAGCAGAAAAGCTGAAACTCGACTAATCTTTACCATCAGGGACTTTCAGCACACCTTTTATCAGGTATTCGACTTTACAATCAAAGGGCGTAAGCTCAAGGGTGTCCATTAGGAGCACTGGGAAACCGAAGGACTCAAGGAAGGTCAAAACTTCCAATAGTTCCTCTTGAGTCCCTATCCCTCTTAATTCAAACGCTATGCCTTTTGTGTCCCCGTCTTTTCCCTGAATTAAGGCGAGTTCAGAGGAAAAACGCCCTTTCAAACGATCAAGTCCCTTTGCCAAGACTTCCATAGGATCCTCACCCTTGGGGAACTGCAGAAGGAGCTCTTTAAGGCCTTTATAGCCTCGAAGGCGTTCCTCTAAACTCCCTTTCCGCTGTATCTCTAGACTCATAGCCGCTTCCAGCCCCTTTTGCCACCTTAGGGTGTAAACGAAAAAGGACAAACCACAAGCTGCTAAAAAGAAAGACAAGGAAAAGATAAAAAAGGCCTTCCCTTTCCGTTCCTCAGAGGCCTTTAAGATCCTCATGGCTCCAAGGCCAACTCTAACTTAAAGTTGCCCTTTATAAGGTCCCAATTAACTGCGTTTACTCTCAGGCCTTTCCCTTTCACACGTTCCAATAAAAGGGAAAAGGCCCTCTGACGCCCACTAAAGTCCAAAAGCGGTATTTCTCCTTCAAGGAACAAGGCCCTTTGCTGCGGTTTTAAAATTACCTTCTCTAGCCTTACCCCTTCGGTCTCTGCTAGAAAGCTCACTTGGGATAACATACGCCGTGTATCGGGCACAGAGGAACGGAGCTTAAGTAGCTCAAGCCAATCCCTCATACCATCTTCCTGCAAAAGCGCCATGTCTTCCCTTACACCTTCCCACAGGCGCTGAACAGAAGCCCTGACGCCTTCAAGCTCAGACATGTCCTCACGTAACTTCTTAAAATTGAAATATCCATAAGAGGAAAAGAACACAAATAAGCCCAAACACCCTATACTTGCCCTTTTAAAAATCTTAGTCCATTTCCAATCACGTTCTAACCTAGGTAACCTAATCGCATAATCCCAAATGGCCTTTTGTTTGAGGACCTCTTTGAAGAGCTCTTCTAAAGAAACCCTCTCCACTACCGAAGGAACACCCAGTATTATCTGTTCAGGTACTTTTTCCCCTAAAAAGACGACTGCCTCGGGCTTATACCTCAAATGTTGAACAAGGTGCGCTATTACGATCTCCATTTGCGAAAACAACCCTTGGACCCCTCCCTCCTTTCCAAACCTGATAAACCTCTGAAACACCATCTCCTTCCCTTGGAAGGCATAGACGTACCATACAAAGTCATCCACAAAAACGATAATTTTGTTCCTACCTTCGTATCTGGTCGCGAAAGCATATAAGGCAGCAAAAAAAGGATAGACTCTTCCAGGAAATACCTTATTTGCCAGAAGGATGTCCGAAAACTGATCGTATTCTTCTGGATCAATAACATAACACCTTAACTTATTGCTTTCATTTTCTGATAAATGAAACCCAAAAGGTACTTCTTTGTGTTGCGGGAAAAGTTTTCTTGCTTCGTTTAGGAGGATTTGCTCAATTAATCTTAGATTTTTGTGCGTTATTTTAAATGGCACTACAAAGGAAAAAGTGTGAAGCTTTTCAAAATTACAAAACAAAAAGTTTTTATGCACCCATTTAGCAGTGAATTGTTTCTCACCAACCAAGCATATAAGCATGTTTTGCACCCGCTTAGCTTTATCATTATATTTTACTTTGTTGACAAAAAGCAACTAAAAAGTTATTTTCTTTCCTATAAGGAGGTAGGAGGTGAAAAGGGTCAGGGTGGTCATATCTGATAGTGAAAAGTGTGTGGGTTGTCAATGTTGTATGTTCGCTTGTGCAAGGCTTAAAGGGACGGGGTTAAGCAAAGCACGGATTGGTGTGCGTTCGGTAGGGGGAATGGAGAGGGGTTTTGTCATCATCCTCTGTAGGGCTTGTGAGGACCCTCCTTGTCTTAAGGTGTGTCCCACTGGTGCGCTTGAACCCCGTAAGGGAGGGGGTGTGAGGTTAAGGGAGGACAAGTGTATCGGTTGTGGGTATTGTCAGAAGGCGTGTCCTATCGGGTGTGTCTTTTGGGACGAGGAGGCGAATAAACCCATGATCTGTGTCCACTGTGGGTATTGTATAAAGTATTGTCCTCATGGCGTTTTGAAGATGGAGGGCAGGCAGGATGCAGAACGATTTACAACTTGATCCCCTCTATAACGTCCTTTACGTGGATCTTACCAAGAAGAGGTTTTGGGTCAGAAAGCGTAAAGACCTCTTTGAGGATGGGCTTGGAGGGGTTTCGGTAGGGGTGAAGCTTCTGGAAGAGGAGTGTCCGCCTCAAGTAGATCCCTTTTCTCCCGAGAATCCCATAATATTTGTGGTTGGTCCTTTCAATGGCCTTTTCCCGCTGGCGTCCAAGACCGTGGCCTTGTTCAAATCCCCTCATACGGGCAACTTGGGGGAAAGCCATGCAGGTGGACGCAGTTCCATAGCCATAAGGATGGCAGGATATGGAGCCATTGTGATAAAAGGGGCCAGTGACGCTCCCGTATACCTCGCCGTTCACGGTGACAAAGTGTTCTTCAGGGATGCAGGAGCTATATGGGGAATAGAAAGTTGCTATACGGTTGGCAGGATCCTTCGTGAGGTGGAACCAGGAAGTGGAATGAGGACCATCATGCGTATAGGTCTTGGAGGGGAAAAGCTCATACCCTTTGCCACTGTTGTCACTGAGACCTATCGCCATTTCGGGCGTCTGGGCTTAGGAGCCGTGTTTGGAAGTAAGAAACTTAAAGCCCTTGTGATCTCGGGTCGTAGGTCGTTGCCGGTTGCAGACCGTTTGGCTTACAGGAAGTTATACGATGTGGTATGGAAGGAGGCGGTAGTTTCCTCTGCTATGAAGAAGTACCACGACCTGGGGACAGCCGAAAACGTAATGCCCCTTAACGAACTAGGAGGCCTTCCTACCCGTAACCTTCTTGAAACCCGTTTCGAAAAGGCCAGGGAGATATCGGGAGAACGGCTGGCAGAGGGATTTTTGGGGAGAAGGCTTGCATGTGCGCATTGTCCCACCGGTTGTATCCACATCGCTGCCCTGAGGGAACCTTATGAGGACAAACCCTTCTTCTATAAGACCACGATGATCTCTTACGATTACGAACCGATATATGCCCTTGGTGCCATGTTGGGAATAGGTAATCCAGAAGGTTTTTTGAAGTTATTGGACCGCGTTGAAACATGGGGACTTGACGCTATGTCCACTGGCGTAGTGCTTGCATGGGCCACTGAAGCCTTCCAGAAAGGGATCATCGGCGAGCAGGAGACCATGGGTTTGAAACTCTCCTGGGGCGATTATCTTACTTACATAAAGGCCCTTGAGAACCTCCTTAGGCAACCCAACGACTTTTACAGGCACTTGGCCCAGGGTGTGGAGGTAGTATCTTCAGTATATGGAGGACAAGATTACGCCTTGGCCTTTGGCAAAAATGAAATGCCAGGATATCATACCGGTCCGTGTGCCGTTATAGGATACTTAATAGGGTCTAGACACAGCCACTTGGACGGAGCAGGATACAGCCTTGACCAAAAGTGGCCTAAGGACAAAGCCTTTACCCCAAAAGAGGTCGTCGAAGAATTGTTCAAAGAAGAGGCATGGCGGCAGGTACTTTCAAGTCTTGTCGTATGTTTTTTTGCAAGGGGGGTATATAAGCCAGAACTGGTTCCCGAACTCCTTGGGGTTTTGGGCATAAAGACAACTACGTCCCAACTTATCGAACTTGGCAAAAAGGTGCTTAAATCCAAATATAAGTTTAAATTGAGGGAAGGCTTTTCTTTTGAGGCCCTACGGATACCCAAGCGTGTTTTAGAAACGCCTACACCCCATGGATGGTTAGAAGAAGCTTTTTTAAGGGAGGCACTCCGATATGCAAAAAAACTTTACGAGGAGGACCTTTAGATGGGAAAAAGCATCCTTTCGATCCTAGAGGAAAAGCGGATCTTTGAGCCTCCTCAGGAGGTCCTCAAAGAAGCTTATATAAAGGGTTTAGAAGAATACAAGGAGCTTTACGCTCGAAGCTTAAGGGATCCGGATGGTTTTTGGGGGGAGTTAGCCCAAAGGGAACTCCACTGGTTTAAGGGTTGGCAAAAGGTATCAGAGGGAAGCTTTGAGGGACTTGACGTCAAATGGTTCGTAGGAGGCAAATTGAACGCAGCTTATAACTGCCTTGACCGCCATCAGGATAAGGGGAAGACAGCCCTTATATGGCAAGGAGAGCCGAAAGGAGAGGTGAGGACGTTGAGTTATGGGGACCTAGAACAGTCGGTCTGTAAGTTCGCCAACGTCCTTAAGGCCCTAGGCATAAGGAAGGGGGACAGGGTGGCCATTTACCTGCCCATGGTCCCTGAAGTGGTTATAAGTATGTTAGCCTGTGCGAGGATAGGGGCCATTCATAGTGTGGTCTTCAGCGGCTTTAGCCCTTTGGCCCTAAGGGACAGGCTTATGGACTGTGGAGCCAAGCTGTTGATCACGGCCGACGGTTATTATAGGAACGGCAAGGTCATACCTTGTAAGGAAAACGCAGATCAAGCCCTCGAAGGTTATCCCTTGGACAGGGTCATCGTGGTGAAGAGATTAGGGACACCCATACCCTGGAAGGAGGGCCGAGATCTATGGTGGGATGAACTTATGGCCCAAGCTGCTCCTTATTGTGAAGCTGAACCTATGGATTCTGAAGATCCCCTTTTTATCCTTTACACTTCTGGAAGCACCGGTAAGCCCAAAGGTGTAGTCCATACCACAGGTGGTTACTTGCTCTTTGTCTCTCAGACCCTCAAGTGGGTTTTCAATATCAAGGAAGACGACGTCCTTTTCTGTACTGCGGATGTGGGTTGGGTAACCGGTCATAGTTATGTGGTATATGGCCCCTTGCTTTTAGGTATTACCACTCTGATATACGAAGGCGTACCCAATTGGCCTGAACCTGATCGATACTGGGAAATCATCGAGCGCTTCAAGGTCACGAAATTCTATACGGCCCCCACTGCCCTAAGGGCCTTGATGAGGGAAGGGGATCATTGGGTGAAAAAGCATGACCTTTCAAGCCTTAAAATATTGGGATCAGTAGGTGAACCGATAAACCCAGAGGCATGGCTTTGGTACTACTATGTAGTGGGAGGGGGACGTTGCCCTATCATGGATACATGGTGGCAGACCGAAACAGGAGGGTTCCTTATCAGCCCGCTACCAGCTGTACCCCTTAAGCCTGGTTCGGCTTCTTTGCCCTTACCAGGGGTTGAGGCCAAGGTATTAAGGGAAGACGGCACAGAGTGTGATCCCGGTGAAGGAGGGGCCCTGGTGATAAGCAGGCCATGGCCCTCCATGGTCCGGCGTTTTTGGAACGACCCAGATGGCAGGCGGTTCCGCGAGACCTATTTCATGGCCTTTGAAGGGCATTATTTTACTGGCGACGGTGCCAAAAGGGATGAAGACGGCTATTTTTGGATCCTGGGGAGGATAGACGACGTCATAAACGTATCAGGCCACAGGATCGGTACAGCGGAGGTAGAAAGTGCCTTGGTTAGCCATCCAGCAGTGGCAGAAGCGGCTGTAGTAGGTTTCCCACATGAAGTAAAGGGCCAGGGTATATGTGCCTTTGTGGTCCTGAAAAAAGGTATCACGGCAACTGACGACCTTAAGGCCGAACTGATAGCCCAAGTGAGAAAGGTCATAGGGCCCATTGCTACCCCTGATAAGCTCTACTTTGCTGATGCCCTCCCTAAAACTAGGAGCGGAAAGATCATGAGGCGGATACTGCGGAAGATAGCCGAAGGGAATTTAGAAGACCTAGGGGATACCTCCACCTTGGCCGAACCTGAAGTGGTCCAAAAACTCGTACGGGAAGCCCTCATATAATAGTCGTTTATGCCTTTTAGCCTTGCAGCAATTAACAGCCTCCCCAAACCCATAAGGGATTCCCTTTATCGTAACTTGATACCGAAAGAGCTTGAAGAAACCTTATCGTCTAAACTTTACCCATCTTCTCTAAAATTAGAGGTAAAGGGTAAATTCCCTGTAGATGAAAACCTTGCGCTAATCGAGGTAAAGGTACCTTTTGAACAAAGGGATCCGGTTTTTTTGTGTCAAGTGTCACTTGATGAGACCTTCAAAAGCGTAAGCCTCGACTTCATCCTCATAAACGATGTTACCCAGATGCGTTTCAATATAGACGTAGACGAAAAAGGCCAGGATACCTTCTTGGGCCTGAGGTCAAGGAACATAAAGGAAGAAATAAAGGCCATGGAAGCAGGCCTCGCCCCAGGGATGATAAGACCAGGTTTAAAACTCTTGCGCCGGTTTGTGGGTTGTCTTGAATCCTTCGCTTCTATATTGGGTATAGACTCTATTACCTTAGAACCCCTGTTTTACCATACTGCCATCCTCTTTGAACGTTATGGTTTCACGTACCTTAAAGGGCTGAAGACCATGTTGGAGATCAACAGGGAGTTCGAACCAGGGGGTAAACTTTTTCAAGCCCTTGATGGTTCTTCTCCTTTTAGGCGTCAAGGCATGCACCTAACTGTAAGGGGAAGGAGCTGGGCCATCCATGACGGTATTTTGGAAGACGCCTTGGGTAAGATATGGGAACCGCCCAAGATGTATAAGCGCGTATCGAAACACCACGGCATCAACACCTTCCCCAATCAAGTTTATTGAAGAAAATACCCCTTGAAGGTTATCATGTCTTGATCGCCGTGAAAGACCTAAGGGATTTCCTTCAGCTCTTAGAAAGTGAAGGAGAACTCGCAAGGATAGATATACCCCTCAGTAGGGATTTAGAAATAGCCGAGGTGACTTCAAGGGTTTCTAAGGGGCCAAAGGAACTGAACAAGGCCCTCCTTTTTGAAAAAGTAAAAGGCTCAAACATCCCCGTATTGACCAACCTCTTCGGGAATGAAAAGCGGATGGCTCTGGCCTTAAGGGTAGGATCCCTCCAGGAACTTTCCCAAAGGCTAGAAGCCCTTGTAAAAGTCCTTCCTCCTCGGGGTTTTAAGGACCTTTTTGCGCTAGGAGGTTTTTTGAAAAACATTCTCCGTCCTTTTTTCCCAAAACCGAGTTTTTTGGAAAAAGCCCCTTGCCACCAGATAGTAAAGGTAGGCAAAGAGGCCACCCTTGAGGGGATACCCGTACTCAGGTCGTGGCCCAAGGACGGGGGATATTTCATAACTCTTCCACAAGTAGTAACCCTTGATCCTCGAACAGGTAGGCGCAACGTAGGCATGTACAGGCTACAAGTGGTAGACGAGAGAACCTTGCTTGTGCACTGGCAACGTCATAAGGACGCTGCACGTCATCAGTTGGAAGCACAGCGCCTTTGCTTGAAGGAGATACCTTGTGCAGTGGTCCTAGGGGGAGATCCAGCGGCTATATGGGCTGCTTCTGTCCCTCTCCCATATGGGTTGGATGAGTACCTCTTAGCTGCATGGCTCAAAGGCGGCCCTTTGGAGATGACCCGTTGTATAACCCAACCCCTTGAAGTACCTGCTCGCAGCGAAATCGTCATAGAAGGCTTCATCGACCTCAAGGACCTAAGGCCTGAGGGGCCTTTCGGAGACCACACGGGTTATTACACCCCTCAGGAACTGTTCCCAACCTTACACATCACAGCGGTAACGATGAGGGAAGAACCCCTTTACCCCGCTACGGTCGTGGGGATACCCCCTATGGAAGATTATTGGCTGGGGAAAGCTACAGAAAGGCTCTTCCTCCCTTTGATAAGGTTCGTGCTGCCAGAGGTGGTTGACGTCCACATGCCTCCCGAGGGGGTTTTCCACAACCTCGTCCTTGTCTCTATAAAAAAGCATTATCCAGGACAGGCTCGAAAGGTCATTTTCGGGCTATGGGGGTTGGGGCTTATGTCCTTGGCAAAAGCCATCGTCGTGGTAGATGACGAAGTGGACCTGGATAACCTCAGCGAGGTGGCCTGGTATGTATTGGGCAATGTCGACTGGAAACGGGATGTGGTCATTGTGGAAGGGCCTCTAGACCAATTGGATCATGCCTCACCTGAGGCCTGTTTTGGGGGAAAGATCGGAATCGACGCCACACGCAAGCTCCCTGAAGAGGGACACCGAAGGCCTTGGCCAGAAAAGGTGTCCATGGCCCCAGAAGTGAAGGACAAGATCGATGTCCTTTGGCCGGAAATCCTCAAGGCCCTTAAGCCTTCATGAAGCAGGTAAGGGTATTCCTGGAAGCCATAAAATTCGAACACACGGTTTTTGCCTTGCCTTTTGCATACATAGGGATGTTATTGGCTAACAGAGGCTTCCCTCCTATAAAGACGTTGCTTTGGATTACGCTCGCCATGGTCTCGGCCCGCACGTATGCTATGACTCTGAATCGCATCGTCGATTTGCCTTTTGACCGTAAAAACCCGAGGACCTGGGACCGCCCCTTAGTAACCGGCGCATTGAAGTTAAGAGTGGCCTGGGGGGGCCTTTTCATATCACTTCTAACGTTTTTAATTTCGGCATACCAACTTGGTCCTTTGCCTTTTAAGTTGTCACCCGTAGCCCTTTTCTTCCTGACTTTTTACCATTTCACTAAGCGATTCACTTGGCTTTCCCATTTCTTTTTAGGGTTTACAGACGGCCTTGCCCCTTTAGGGGCATGGCTTGCCTTAAGACGTTCCCTTTTCCATAGGGAAGACCTCGGAGGTTGGCTTCTCACCTTTATCGTAACTTTTTGGATTGCCGGGTTCGACATCATATATGCCTGCCTTGACATCGAAGTGGATAGACGCGACGGACTCAAGTCCATACCTGCTGTTTTTGGGTTAAGGAAAGCCTTGTGGATTTCCACCCTTTGCCATCTTATAATGCTAGGAGGCCTTGTAACCTTGGGACTCCTCTTAAAGTTGGGATGGCCTTTCTGGATCGGCAGCGCAATATGTGGGGGGCTTCTTCTTTACGAACACTCCCTGGTAAAACCAGAAGACCTTTCAAAGGTAAACATCGCCTTTTTCAATGTGAACAGTTATATAAGCCTTGTGCTGTTTTTTTCCATAACCCTTTCGGTTTTTTTGCCAAAATAGGTGCGGAGGTAGGCCAAATGCTGAAAAGGGTGTTATATTGCATGGTGTTATTGCTCGTATTAGCTAAAGGAGGATTTTGTCAAAGGATAAGGATTGGGCTTTTGCCTATATTGGAAAGCCTTCCTGTATATGTAGCCCATGAAAGGGCCTTGTTCCCTAAAGGCATTGAGGTCGTACCTATCCCTACCCCCTCTGCTGCGGAAAGGGATCAGCTGCTAAGCACAGGGGAACTTGATGCCGTGATAAACGACCTCTTAGCAGTAGTGCTCTTCAACAGGGAAAAACCACAACTTGTGGCCGTCAATGTTGCAAGGGTTCCTACTCCAACCCATCCTCAGTTTTTCTTGCTTTCATCGCCAAAGGGCCGGGCTATTGGCCTTAAAGGCCTAGAAGGGGCTTCCCTTGCAATTTCCGAGTTCACCGTGATCCATTATGTAACCGAAAGGCTTCTAGAGGTACATGGGGTAGACCCTCAGAAGGTTAAGTTCGTTTCCATCCCCAGGATTTCGGAACGGATGTCCGCCTTGATGGCTGGTCACGTAGAGGCTGCCACTTTGCCTGATCCCTTGGCACTTTTGGCCTTAAAGGAAGGGGCAAAGCTCCTCCTTGACGATTCACGATGTCCGCATTACAGTTTGAGCGTTTATTCCTTCAGGAGTGATTTCGTTAACAAGCACCCTGAAGCGGTAAAGGCCTTTCTTCAAGGCATAAGCCGGGCTGTTGAACTCTTACGAGAAGAAAAAGGGAAATGGACCGATTTGTTGTTCGAAAGGAAGCTAGTACCTGGGACTTTGGCAGGCAGTTACACACTGCCTGAGTTTCCCCGTCCCTTTGTGCCCAAAAAGTCACAGTGGGAGGACGTAGTAAAATGGGCTTTAGATAAAAAGCTCCTTAAGGCCCCTTTGCCTTATGAAGGAAGTATAACTGATAAGTTCCTCAGCCCATGAACCCTTTTTTAGTGGTTGAAAACCTTTATTTTTCCTACACGGAGGAAAAGCCCCTTTTTGTGGGATTCAATTGGCAAGTGGAAAAGGGAGAAGCGTGGGCCATCATAGGCCCCTCGGGCTGTGGAAAAACTACCCTTTTATATCTCTTAGCGGGCCTCCTTAAACCAAAGGCTGGTAGGATTCTAGTCGAAGGGAAACCTTTGGATAGGCCTAGGCCTGAGACATCCCTCATTTTACAGGACCACGGGCTTCTCCCTTGGTACACTATAAGGCAGAACGTGGCCTTAGGGTGGAGGATAAGGGCCTTTTATGGGCCTGATGGAAAACACGCTCCTATTAAGCCTTTGCCCGAAGACGTAGACCTTAAGGTGGACCAATGGCTTAAGCGATTGGAACTTGAGGAAATAGCTAGCGCGTTTCCCGCACAGGCTTCAGGTGGTCAGAGGCAACGAACGGCAATAGCGAGGGCCCTTGTGCTTGAACCGGATCTCCTCCTCATGGATGAGCCTTTCTCGGCCCTGGACGCCCCTACGCGGGAAGACCTCGAGGAATTGACTTTACAGCTATGTCAAGAAAAGGGGGTAACCCTCATCACCGTGACCCATAACATAGAAGAGGCGGCCTTTTTAGGAAGGAAGATCCTCTGTTTTACCCTTCCTCCTCATACGAATCCCCTGATCATGGAGGGACCACCACCTGACAGGTCCCATCCTGAGTACCACCTCGTATGCCAGAAGCTTAGGAAAACCTTAGAGGAGACCAAGAAGTGAAAAGCACCTCCCTGTTTTGGGCCATTTCAGTGTGTTTGACCTGTTGGTATCTTTTGGCCTTTGCACTAAGGCGCGCCATATTGCCTTTTCCTCACGAGGTCATGCTCTGTTTCCTATATGAACTACAAGGGGAGTTGGGGATACACGTACTGTGGAGCCTCTGGCGGGTCCTATTGAGTATAGCCCTGGCCTTGATCACCGCTGTCCCCTTTGGCATAGCCTTGGGACAACTTAACCGTCTCCGGAAGCTTTGTGAGCCTTTCCTTTACCTGCTTTACCCTATCCCCAAGGTGGTATTCGTGCCTCTTCTTATCCTCTTTTTCGGAATAGGTGAGATCCCTAAGGTCTTGACCATATATCTGGTGCTCTTCTTCCAAATAGCGGTCCTTGTTAGAGACCGCACCTCTGAGATAAGGCCCGAGTTGATCCTTTCGGTCAAAAGCCTCGGAGCGGGTAGAAGGGCCATGTTCCGCTTCGTCTATTTACCCGCAGCCTTACCCGCTATATTTACTGCTATAAGGCAATCCACCGGCACGGCCATCGCTGTGTTGTACCTCGCTGAGCTTTTCGCTACCCGTTACGGTCTTGGCTATTACATCTACCTAACCGGTAGCACTTTATTGGACTACCGGGCCATGTACGCAGGGATAATGGCCATGAGCCTTTTAGGACTTGGGATCTATTACGCACTAGACCCTATAGAAAGGAAAGTTTGTCCTTGGAACTTCTTGAAACTAACCGAATAACTCTTGAGCCCTTTGGTAATCCTCTTCGGTATCGATGTCAAAGACAACGGATGGTACCTCCACTTCCAGTAAGTGTAGTTCTCCTTTGTGCCTCTCTATAACCTTTTTAGCACCTTCGTCCCCATAGAGTCCTAACAGCTCACCTTTGTAGTCCTTATGGAAGACCACAGGATGGCCTCTTTTTCCTTTATAAGAAGGAGCCACTATCCTTGCCCCCTTCTTGAAAGCTTCGAGTAATCCCTTAAGTACCCAGGGCTCTATAAAGGGCATGTCTCCTAAGGCTATGAGGAAACCCCAGGCCTTTTCAGATGTGGAAGCAACTCCACAACGAAGGGAAGAGGCCATACCCGAAGCATAGTCCGGGTTGTGGACCACTTTTACGGGATAGCGTGTGACTATAGGTTCTATTTGTTCCCTAAAGGCCCCTGTTACCACTATGAGCTCGTTAAGGTCTGCTTTAAGGAGGCTTTCTATTGCCAGCTCCACTATAGCCTTTTTACCCAAGGGCAAAAGCAGTTTGGGCCTATTCGTTCTCAGGGAAAGGCCTGCTGCCAGGAGTATCCCTGATATCCATACTTCACCGTTTTTGCATAAGGGCCGCGAAGAAACCATCTGTTCCATGTAAATGGGGTAAGGAAAGGAAATACCCCTCTGGTGTAAAGAAGTCCGACTCAAGTCCAAAGACCCCTTTAAGGTCTATCACTTTGAAGTCCTTCTCTCTTTCGAGAAAGGCCTCCACTACCCCTTGGTTTTCCTCAGGGGTCAAGGTGCAAGTGCTATACATCAAGAACCCTCCGGGTTTTACATGCCTTGAGGCTTCAAGGAGTAAACGCATCTGTAAGTTGGACAGACGTAAGATCTCCCTAGGCGTTGAACGCCATTTGAGGTCAGGATTCCGTCTTATAACACCCAAACCGCTACAAGGGGCGTCCAAGAAGACGCGATCGAAACCCTCTGGCTCAAAAGGCAAAGGGGTGCGCAGATCATGTCTTAGTGGCTTTACGATTTTTATACCGAGCCTTTTGCAATTTTCTTCGAGAAATTTGATCCTTTCCGCGCTCACATCTACGGCAATGATCTCACCTTGGTTCTGCATCATTTGGGCAAAGTGCGTGGTCTTACCCCCAGGTGCAGCGCAGAGATCGAGGATCCTTTCACCTGGCTTTGGTGAAAATAAAAACCCTACCAGTTGTGCCCCTTCGTCCTGTACTTGAAACAGACCCTCTGTGAACCATTTGGATTCCAATACCCCTTGGGGATAAAGGAGCACTATTCCTACAGGCGAAAAGCGTGTGGGTAGGGCACCATAAGTCTCAAGCTCCGAAAGCAACCTCTCCCTTGTCACCTTTAAAGTGTTAACCCTAATGGTAAAAGGAGGGACCTTATTTAAGGCTTCAAATAGCTTTTCGGCCTCTGTTTCGCCGAATTGTCTAAACCATCGCTTGACAAGCCATTCCTTGAAGGACCAAAGTACAGTCGCCCTTTTCACTGGGTCGTCTGTATCTATTTGGAGTTGCCCTTTTTTCCTACAGAAGTTCCTAAGGAGAGCATTGACGAAACCTGAGGCCTCCTTTTTACCGAACGTTTTTACAAGTTCTACGGTTTCGTTAACAGCAGCCCACTCTGGTACCCGATCAAGCATACAGAGTTGATATAACCCTATCCTTAAGGCATTCCTCACAACCGGGTTTAAGGACCTCGGATCCCTTTGGGAAAGTCGCTCTATAGTCCAGTCAAGCCTTTTGAGCCACCTGGCCGTTCCAAATACGAGTTCTCTCGCAAAGGCCTTTTGCTTTCTTGAAAGGCCTTCCTCTTTTTCAACTACCCTCTGAAATATAAGGTCAAGCGACCCCCCTTTCTCCCAAAGCAGAAGGGCTTCTAAGGCCTTTTGTCTTGAAGGATCCACTTCTAAAGGCCCATCCTTCTAGCCATGGCCTCAAGACGCCTTATCCTTTCCTCAATGGGTGGGTGTGTACTGAAAAGCGTCAGGATGTCCCTTCCGCGCAGGGGGTTGACGATAAACAGGTGCGCGGTAGCGGGATTCACATCCCAGGGCATGCGACGGGCGGCAGCTTCGAGCTTAGCCAAGGCACGTGCGAGGAACCGCGGGTTCCCGCATATCCTCGCCCCTCCTTCATCTGCCAGGTATTCCCTTGTCCTGGAAATAGCCAACTGTATCAACATAGCCGCAAAGGCTGCAAAGGTGACAAACACCAAAAGGCCTATCATGGCCAAGGGGTTTCCATTCCTTTCCCTATCGTTAAAGCCTCCGAAGAACAAGCTCCACCGGGCCATCATCGCCAGATAGCTCAAGGCACCTGCAATCGTGGCAGCAATGGTGGCTATTAACACGTCCCTGTTCTTTATGTGGGTGAGCTCATGTCCTATCACTCCTTTCAACTCCTCTTCGTCCAAAAGCCTAAGTAAGCCCCGCGTCACAGCCACAGCCCCTCTTTCAGGGGTTCTACCTGTGGCAAAGGCATTGGGCACTTCGGATTCAATCAAATAGACCTTGGGCATGGGTAATCCTGCCCTTTGGGCTAATCCCCTTACGATCCTGTAAAGCCCAGGAGCTTGAGCTTCAGTCACTTCCTTTGCCCCGTACATGGCCAGCACGACCTTGTCACTGAACCAGTAGGCCAAAAAGTTCATGAAACCCGCCATAACCAAAGCAAAAAGCGCTCCTCCTCGCCCTCCTATCAGGTCTCCCACCCACACAAAAAGCACAGTTAGGATTGCCATAAGTAAAAAGGTCTTAAACCACTTCATACAACTCACCTCCCGAGCTTTTCTCCAATACTAAGTTTATAACCCCTGAGGAATTCTTCTGCCTTCATCCTCCTTTTGCCTTCGAGTTGAAGTTCTTTTATAAGCAGGGAACCCTCCCCACATGCCACTTCTATTCCCTCCTTAAGGCTAATCACCTCCCCCGGACTTCCTTTACCTTCCTTGCAGGTGGCCTTCCATATCTTAAGGGTCTTGCCTCTATAAAAAGTATAAGCGCATGGCCATGGTTCAAGCCCTCTGACCATATCTTTGAGCTTCTTGGACGGACTGGACCAATCGATCAACCCCACTTCTCGGGACAGTTTTGGGGCATAACAAGCTTCTTCATCCCTCTGAGGCACTGGTTTGATCTCCCCTCTCTGGATCAACTCCAAGGCCTCTATCGTCAAAGAAGCCCCCATCCCGGAAAGCCTCCGTTCCAGCTCTTGAGCTGTTTCCTCATCGCCTATTGCAGTTTTTCTCTGCAACAAAATGGGGCCGGAGTCAAGCCCTTCGTCCATAAGGAAAACCGTCACACCCGTCTCCCTCTTCCCTTTTAGTATGGCCCACTGTATAGGCGCAGCCCCCCTTAACTTGGGCAAAAGAGAGGGATGAACGTTCAGACATCCAAAGGGAGGGACCTCCAAGATGGTCTTGGGTACGATCTTCCCGTAAGAAGCCACTACTATTGCCTCAGGCATTAGCGCGGAAAGCACCTCAGCAAATTCCACGTCGAGCTTTTCTGGATCAAAGACCTTTAAACCTCGCTTCATCGCCCATTCTTTAACCGGAGTAGGCTGGACCTTAAGCCCCCTTCCTTTAGGACGGTCCGGTTGGGTGATCACTGCAAGGACTTCATGGCTCTGAACCAATGCCTCCAGAATGGGGATGGAAAAGTTCGAACTTCCAAAAAAAACGAGGCGCATCAACCCGTAAGCTGTTTTCGGAGTTTCCTTTCTATGAGCTGGCGCTTCAAACGGCTGAGGCGGTCGATGAATAAGACTCCATCCAGGTGGTCTATTTCATGTTGGAAAACTACGGCTAAGAACCCTTCTGCCTCTATTTCCATGGGTCTGCCCTTTAGGTCATAACCACTAACCAAAACCCGCCTGTGTCTACCTACTTCTGCCCTTATGCCGGGTATACTGAGGCAGCCTTCTTCCATTACGAAACTGCCCTCTGCCTCTTTTATCTCTGGGTTGACCACCACCAGAGGAGAAAAAACGCCTTCCTTGGCCCCGACGTCGACCACTATAAGCCTTACGGATTCACCCACCTGCGGGGCCGCAAGGCCTATGCCTGAAGCGGCATACATGGTATCTATCATCTCTTGGGCTAAGCGCTCCACTTCAGGCCCAAGATCTCTAAGCTCCTCGGCCCTTTTGCGCAGGAGGGGGTCAGGGTATGTAAGGATCTTCCTCACGGCTGTAGTAGATTAACATAATAAGCGAAAAAACAAAAAGCCCAACCATTACCCACTGGTTATGGCTAAGCCCCCAAAACACGGCACGTGGATCCCCTCTGAGGAACTCGTTGAAGAACCTGAACCCCCCATAAGAAAGGCTTAGGGTGAAAAACTTCTCCCCAGGGGTTCTGATCCGTTTGCCCTTGGTTTTAAGAAAAAGGGCCAAAAGGACGAAAAACAGGGCCTCGTACAACTGGGTGGGGTGAAGCCTGACTCCTAGGGGAGCCAAAGACCTTTCATCCTGGAATACGATACCCCAAGGTAAAGTGGTGGGTTTACCATAACAACAGCCTGCTGACAGACAACCAAACCTACCCAAAGCGAAGCCTATAGCCAGAGGGAAACTTGCTGTATCAAGGGTTTTCCTCACCGGGACCCCCCAACGTTTCATCAGGGCAGAGGCTAAAATCAAGGCAGGCAAAAGGCCTCCGTAAAGGACAAGCCCTCCTTCCCAGATCTTGAGGGCTTTTAAGGGGTCCCCTCGGTACTCCTCCAAATGCATAAGTACAAAGAAGGCCCTCGAGGAAATTACCCCGCTCAGGACAGCCCAAAAGACCAGATCACTTAGCCTTTTTTCATCAAGCCCTAAGTCCTTCCCCTCCTTTACGAACAACCAGGTACCTATCAACACTCCTAGAGCAACAAGGACTCCATAGGTGTGAAGGGTGAAACCCTTAATGGAAAAGAGGACGGGGAACATCTTTACTTTCCCTTTATCCAATTCAAAAACATCAAAACCATCCCAAGGGTTATGGCTAGATCGGCTATGTTGAACACAGGCCACCTCAACCCTTTGTATCCTATGTCAATGAAGTCCACTACTGCCCCGTAACGAAGCCGATCGATAAGGTTCCCCACTGCTCCTCCCATCAACAACCCTACGATTTCGCTCCTCCTTGTACCCCTTAAGAGGTAAAGGGCAAAGAGGAGTGCCCCAATGGATAGGATCAGAAAAAAGTTCCCAAGGCCTTGGCCCAAACCAAATATCCCTCCTCGATTTAAAACCACACTGATCCTAAGAAGATCACCTAACAATCCCCTAGGTTCATTTAAAGGAAAGGCCTTAAGTACCAAGGCCTTAGAGACTTGGTCTACTAAAAGGACTGTGCCCATCCACAATAAGGTTATGATCTTTGCTTTCATTTACTAGAAAGCACTGCTATACAGCGTGGACAAAGGTCAGGGTATAGCTCTGAAACCCCTACTTCTGGGTCGTAAACCCAACAACGTGCACATTTCTGGCCTCTAGCCTTTGAAACCAGTACTTGAAGTTCTCTTCCTTCTTCCAGTTTCACCTGTGAGACTATCAAGATCTCCCTCAAATCATCACCGAAGGTCCTGAGGAATTCCACTACCTCATTGGGACCCCTTATGGTCACCTCAGCATCCAGGGAGTGGCCGATTTCCTTCTTGCGTCGTGCCTCTTCAAGGGCGCGGTTCACTTCATCCCTTATTCCCAAAAGCCTCTCCCAACGCTGTTCCAGGGTCTCATCCATCCATTCCTCCGGTACTTCAGGGAAAGCACCAAGGTGAACGCTTTCTGGATCACCCTCGTCCTTGGGCAAATGCCACCATGCCTCCTCAGCCGTGAAAGTAAGTACAGGCGCCATAAGTAAAAGCATACCTTTAAGTACATGGTACATGGCCATTTGGGCCGATCGCCTCTTGGGCGAGTCTGGAGAAAGCACGTAAAGCCTCTCTTTGGACACATCTAGGTAAAAGGCACTGAGGTCGTTGACACAAAAGTTGTGAACCAAATGGTAGATAAGGTGAAAGTTATAGGAGTCATAAGCCTCCCTGATCCTCTTGATAAGAAAGGCATGTCTATGGAGTATCCAACGGTCCATTTCCCATAGGTCTTTGTAGGATACCTTATGGACCTTTGGATCGAAGTCGTAAAGATTACCAAGCATAAAACGCCAAGTGTTCCTTATGCGCCTGTAAGCTTCCACAAGTCTCTGAAGTATTTCCTCGGAGATCCTCACATCTTCTCGATAGTCTGCCGAAGCGGTCCAAAGCCTAAGGATCTCGGCCCCATAACGGTCTATGATTTCAAAAGGAGAAATGACGTTTCCAAGGGATTTGGACATCTTTCGGCCTTGACCGTCTACCACAAACCCATGGGTCAGGACCGCTCTATAGGGGGCTTCATCCCTTGTGGCCACAGCACAAATGAGTGAGGACTGAAACCACCCCCGATGTTGGTCACTGCCTTCGAGGTAAAGATCTGCAGGGAACCCCAAACCATGGGGGCCTTCCAGCACTGTAGCCCAGCTTACCCCTGAGTCGAACCAGACGTCCAATATATCTTCTTCCTTTCGGAAGGAGTCAGAACCACATCGCGGACACTTAAACCCTTCTGGCAAAAGTTCTCGGCTGGTCCTTTCAAACCATATGTCAGCCCCTTCTTTTTCTATTAGGGAGGCCACATGCCTGATGAGCTTCTCATCAAGCAAGACCTCCCCGCATGACTCACAATAAAAGGCTATTATGGGAACTCCCCAGACCCTTTGTCTTGATATGCACCAATCAGGCCTTGTCGCCACCATGTTATAGATCCTGTCCTTCCCCCAGGGTGGTATCCATTGAACGGACTCTATCCATCGAAGGAGCCTTTGTCTCAAACCGTCTTTATCAAGGGAGATAAACCATTGAGGGGTAGCCCTGAAAATGACAGGACCTTTACACCTCCAACAATGGGGATAAGAATGTTCGATCCTGTCTGCATGTAAAAGCATCCCTGTCTCTTTAAGCTTTTCCACAATAAGTGGATCTGCTTCAAATACATTCATCCCTTTGAAAAAGGCGACTTCTTCTGTAAAGCACCCCTTTTCGTCAACAGGTGCATAAACGTCCAAGCCATACTTCAAACCGCTTTCGTAGTCCTCTTCTCCGTGTCCAGGGGCTATATGGACACAACCTGTACCGGTATCTAAACTCACAAAATCGGCAAGTATCACCAAAGAATCCCTCTCGAGGAAGGGGTGCTTACATTTACGTCCTTCAAGGAATCTTCCTCCAAAGGTCGAAAGTACTTCACCTTTCTCCCCTAGCACTCCTTCCAGAACTGGTACAAGCCTACGAGCGACAATTAAGACCTCGCTCTTAAAAAGGACAGCCGCATACTCATATTCAGGATGGACAGCCACAGCGAGGTTCGCAGGAAGTGTCCATGGCGTAGTCGTCCATATCACCATCGAGACCTTTTTTTCATTGCCTTCCAATATCCCGCGGGCGTCTTTTAACGGGAATTTCACATAAATAGAGGGAGACTCAAGAGGAGCATATTCCACTTCGGCTTCAGCTAGAGCAGTTTTACAGTTCGGACACCAGTAAACTGGCTTTTTGCCCCTGTAGACGTAGCCTTTCTTTACAAAATTGGCAAACTCTCTTACGATTGCCGCTTGATATTGGGGATCCATGGTCAAATAAGGAGAACTCCAAAGGCCAAATACCCCTAACCTCTTGAATTCCTCCCTTTGGACATTGACGAACTGCTCGGCATATTGCCTACAAAACCCCCTTATCTCTACTTTAGATAGCTTTTCCTTCTCCTTACCCAGCCTCTTTTCCACTTCCAGCTCTATGGGTAGGCCATGACAATCCCACCCTGGTAAAAACACGGCCTTGAAGCCGCTCATGTTCTTTGCCTTTACTATTATGTCTTTAAGGATCTTATTCAAAGCCGTCCCCAGGTGTATGTGCCCATTGGCATAAGGTGGACCGTCATGTAGGACAAAAGGCTTATTACCTTCCTTTCTTTGTAGGATCCTCGCATAAAGCCCTTCTTCTTCCCACTTTTTCAGAATTTGTGGCTCCTTCTTAACCAATTCGGCCTTCATAGGAAAGTCAGTCTTAGGCAGGTTCAAATTCCCTTTGTAATCCATCGACCTTTAAGCCTCCTTTCTAGGATTAGAAGGTCAAAAAACTGGCGAGCGATGGGGGATTCGAACCCCCGACCTCTGGCTCCGGAGGCCAGCGCTCTGTCCTTCTGAGCTAATCGCCCCCTTTAAGCCTCATAAGGCCGCCTTTGAGGCAACAGGTGGAACTCCTTAAATCGCCATCGAATACCCTGACCTTGCCGTCTTCAAAGGCTACCTTCACATATGCACGCCCTCCTGGAAGGTTTCCCTTCCATACTTCGATTACCTTGCCTACTCCCCACTGGGGATATCTTTTATGGACCACAAGGTCCCCTACTGTGAAATCCCTTCCCATTTGGGGAATTTTTACTCCATGGAGTTGATGATTTCAAGGGCAAAAGGGAGGTGGGACCGTTTAAACGGTCCCACCTCCCTTTACGGAAACTTTTGGGGCCTAAAATGCGCTGAAAAGCGGGGCGAAGACCAGGGCGATTATGGACATGAGTTTTAGCATGATATTGAGGCTTGGACCAGCTGCGTCCTTCATGGGATCACCAGCGGTATCACCGACGACTGCGGCTTTATGAGCCTCGGATCCCTTTCCACCAAAGTGGCCAAGCTCTATGTACTTTTTAGCGTTGTCCCATGCCCCTCCTGCATTGGCCTGAAGTACAGCCAGTATAAAACCGCTTATTATGGATCCGAGTAGGAAACCCGCAAGGGCATATTTCCCAAGCAGAAACCCTACAGCCACTGGTGCAACTATGGCTAAAATAACTGGCGCCACCATCCTCTTGAGTGCACCCCTGGTAGAAAGGTCCACGCATTTTGCGTAATCGGGCTTAGCCGTACCTTCCATGATGCCCGGGATCTCGCGGAATTGCCTCCTTACCTCCTCCACTATCACGAAGGTATTGCTCCCTACTGCATCCATCACCAGGGCGCAAAAAACAGCAGGTAACATGGCCCCTATCAATAACCCGGCGACCACAGGAGCGCTCAACAAACTTGCCTCAAGGCCACCAAGTATGGAGATTTGCCCTCCTTCTACCTTGACGATCCCAACGGCAAATCCATAAGACAACAAGAGGGCTAAGGCGGTAAGAGCAGCCGAACCGATCGCAAACCCTTTACCTGTAGCAGCTGTGGTGTTGCCAAGGGCATCCAGGGCATCGGTCCTCTCCCTTACCTCAGGGCCAAGCCTTGCCATTTCGCTTATCCCACCGGCGTTGTCCGCAATTGGTCCGTAAGCATCGGTAGACAGTGAGATACCTAAGGTGGAAAGCATTCCCACACCTGCCACCGCTACTCCGTAGAAGCTGGCAAGTTTATAAGAAACAAGCAACGCTATGGCTACAACCAACAGCGGCACCCAAGTACTCATCATCCCTACAGCAAACCCTTGCATTATGGCAGTCCCACCGCCGCTTGTCGCAGCCTGGGAAATCTTCCGTGTAGGTTTGTATTCATAAGCCGTGTAATAGTTCGTGCTTTCACCTATGATGATGCCTGCAATCAATCCCGCAAGTACTGAATACCAAATCCCCAAGCCAGAATTAAGAAGTCGTACGACTATAAATGAAAGTAACAAAGTTAGCCCTGCAGCCACAAACGTCCCCTTCCTTAAGGCCCAAAGAAGCGCGCCCATCGAATGGCCTTTGGTTGAAACGAAAAAGATCCCTATAAGTGAAGCCACAATTCCACTTGCTGCAACAAGTAGAGGCAAATGCCATCCGTGAAGGGGTGTTGGAACTAGTCCACTGCCAAAGGCCAGGGCTGATAAGGTCATGGCTGCTATTATTGCATCTACATAGGATTCAAAAAGATCAGCACCCATTCCAGCTACGTCCCCTACGTTGTCACCTACCCAATCGGCTATAACAGCAGCGTTGCGCGGGTCATCTTCTGGGATACCTTTTTCCACCTTCCCCACTAGGTCAGCTGCCGCATCAGCTCCCTTGGTGTATATGCCACCTCCTACCCTAGCAAACAGGGCAACTGAAGAAGCACCCATCCCATAAGCAGGAAGGATGCTCAAAAAGGCGGGCGAATCCTTAAAAAGGAAGTATATAATACAGAGCCCTACAAGTCCTATGCCTACTACTGTCATACCCATAACGGTACCACCGCGAAAGGCCACCCTCAAACCTTCGTTTAAGCTCTCCCTTGCAGCCACCGTGGTACGACAGTTGCTTCTGACCGCAATGCTCATGCCTGCGTAACCGGCCCCCATTGAACACAAAGCACCTAAGATAAAGGCAAAGGCCGTCCAGGGATTCATAGAGGCGGTAAATTTGCCTAGGGCCCAGAGGATCAAAGCCACTACGATCACAAACACTGCCAAAATCTTATACTCCGCCCTTAGAAAGGCCTCAGCCCCCTCCTTTACCGCTTCTGAGGCCTCCTTTATCAGACCTCCCCCAGGGTCCTTCTTGAGGATGGCCTTGGCAGTTAAGAAGGAATAAAAAAGCGCCAAAAGCCCCACTACGAACGCCACTACCGCCCACTCCATCCTCTCCCTCCTTGGGTTTTATGGACCTTCTTCAGGAGTTTTGCTTAACAGATACACTGACGCTTTGTCAAGCTTTGGAAAGATAAGGGCTCTTTATAGAGGATTTTGTGAAAAAGGGAATTTTCTCTTGATTTTTTCAAAAAGGGAAATGGAGGCGGCGACCGGATTCGAACCGGTGTATAACGGTTTTGCAGACCGTCGCCTTGCCACTTGGCTACGCCGCCTTAAAGGCTGGAGCGGGAAACGGGATTCGAACCCGCGACCCTCACCTCGGCAAGGTGATGCTCTACCCCTGAGCTATTCCCGCCCCTCTAACAAAAAACGCCCCCGGCAACGTCCTACTCTCCCGCCCCGTCGTGGGGGCAGTACCATCGGCGCTGGAGGGCTTAACTGCCGTATTCGGAATGGGAACGGGTGTTTCCCCTCCGCCATGGTCACCGGAGGCGTTTTTTCCTATTGAAATTTATACCCATTAAGCCTCTTTATCAACCACATAGGACATGGAGCCGACCTCTCCTCCTTGGGTTGTGTCCATAGGGGTTAAGCCTCTCGGCCGATTAGGACCGGTCAGCTCCACCCATTGCTGGGCTTCCACCTCCGGCCTATCAACCGGGTAGTCTCCCCGGGGCCTTACCTCCGTCCCTCGCGGGACGGAGAGGGAGATCTCATCTTGGGGAGGGCTTCCCGCTTAGATGCTTTCAGCGGTTATCCCGTCCGCACGTTGGCTACCCAGCTGTGCCCCTGGCGGGACAACTGGTCCACCAGAGGTGCGTCCGCCCCGGTCCTCTCGTACTAGGGGCAGCCCCCCTCAGATCTCCTGCGCCCGCGGCAGATAGGGACCGAACTGTCTCGCGACGTTCTAAACCCAGCTCACGTACCCCTTTAACGGGCGAACAGCCCGACCCTTGGGACCTTCTCCAGCCCCAGGATGGGATGAGCCGACATCGAGGTACCAAACCCCGCCGTCGATGTGAACTCTTGGGCGGGATTAGCCTGTTATCCCCGGCGTACCTTTTATCCGATGAGCGACGGCCCTTCCACGCGGGACCGCCGGATCACTAGGGCCCGCTTTCGCGCCTGCTCGACCTGTCGGTCTCGCAGTCAAGCCCCCTTCTGCCCTTGCACTCCACGGCGGGTTTCCAATCCGCCTGAGGGGACCTTTGCGCGCCTCCGTTACCCTTTAGGAGGCGACCGCCCCAGTCAAACTACCCACCAGGCACTGTCCCCGTGAGGGATAACCTCACTGGGTTAGAACCCCAAGGCAACCAGGGTGGTATCTCAAGGGTGGCTCCACGGGAGCTGGCGCCCCCGCTTCTCAGCCTCCCACCTATCCTGCACAGGCTACCCCAGGATTCAATGCCAGGCTGTAGTTAAGGTGCACGGGGTCTTTCCGTCTGACCGCGGGTACGGGGTATCTTCACCCCGACTCCAATTTCGCCGGGCCTCGGGTTGAGACAGCGCCCCAGTCGTTACGCCTTTCATGCAGGTCGGAACTTACCCGACAAGGAATTTCGCTACCTTAGGACCGTTATAGTTACGGCCGCCGTTTACCGGGGCTTCGGTTCAGAGCTACACCTCCTCATCGGAGGCTTTACCCCTCCCCTTAACCTTCCGGCACCGGGCAGGCGTCAGTCCCTATACGTCGTCTTACGACTTGGCAGAGACCTGTGTTTTTAGTAAACAGTCGCCAGGGCCTCTTCGCTGCGACCCTCCTCGGCTTCAGGGGCAAGCCCCTACACCTACTGAGGGCACACCTTCTCCCGAAGTTACGGTGCCAATTTGCCGAGTTCCTTAACCCGAGTTCACCCGAGCGCCTGAGGATTCTCTCCCCGCCTACCTGTGTCGGTTTGCGGTACGGTCAGCAGGACAGCATCGCTAGAGGCTTTTCTTGGCAGTGTGGGATCAGCCACTTCGCCCCTAACGGGGCTCGTCTTCACCTCTCGGGGTTAACGAGGTCGCGGATTTGCCTACGACCTCCCCCTACCGGCTTGAACCGGGACGACCAACACCCGGATGGCCTACCCTCCTGCGTCCCCCCATCGCTCAAACGCTGCCTGCTGGCGCGGGAATATTAACCCGCTTCCCATCACCTACGCCTTTCGGCCTCGGCTTAGGGGCCGGCTAACCCCGGGCGGATTACCCTTGCCCGGGAAACCTTAGGCTTACGGCGGGAGGGTTTCTCACCCTCCTTATCGCTACTCATGCCGGGATAGTCACTTCCAGCGCCTCCACCGGTCCTCACGGTCCGGCTTCACAGGCAACTGGAACGCTCCCCTACCGCTCGGGAAGACCTTCCGCCTTCCCGAACCCGCAGCTTCGGCAGTGCCCTTAAGCCCCGCTAAATTTTCGGCGCAGAGGCGCTCGACCAGTGAGCTGTTACGCTTTCTTTAAAGGGTGGCTGCTTCTAAGCCTACCTCCTGGCTGTCTTAGCGCCTCCACCTCCTTCCCCACTTAGGGCACTTTAGGGGCCTTAGCTGGCGGTCTGGGTTGTTCCCCTCTCGGCCATGGAGCTTATCCCCCACGGCCTGACTCCCGCGGTGGAGGTTGCCGGCATTCGGAGTTTGGTTGGGTTTGGTACCCCTTTCGGGGCCCTAGCCCATCCAGTGCTCTACCTCCGGCACCTACCCGCGAGGCTATACCTCAATATATTTCGGGGAGAACCAGCTATCACCGGGTTTGATTGGCCTTTCACCCCTATCCACACCTCATCGGATGGTTTTTCAACACCAACCCGTTCGGGCCTCCAGTGGGTGTCACCCCACCTTCACCCTGGGCATGGATAGATCACCCGGCTTCGGGTCTACTGCCGGCGACTCAACGCCCTGTTCGGACTCGCTTTCGCTACGGCTTCGCCTCTTATACGGCTTAGCCTCGCCGCCGACAGTAACTCCCCGGCTCATTCTGCAAAAGGTACGCCGTCACCCACGTGCAGGCTTCATCAGCCTGCATAGGGCTCCGACTGCTTGTAGGCACGCGGTTTCAGGTTCTATTTCACTCCCCTCCCGGGGTTCTTTTCACCTTTCCCTCACGGTACTAGTGCACTATCGGTC
>Ga0105163_1000032_pt1:0-47500 | contig 83926 bp, 74 predicted proteins | sample JNZ110809AmetaG_FD_81531 | JGI IMG/M metagenome (GOLD analysis project Ga0105163, IMG submission 81531) | Hot spring microbial communities from Jinze hot spring, China to study Microbial Dark Matter (Phase II) - JNZ 110809A | ecosystem: Environmental > Aquatic > Thermal springs > Hot... | reverse complement strand
TCAGTTTTCAAAGATCGAAGATCAACCAACGACCGCTATTGATTATAATCACCCCAGAAAAGTTGTCAAGTACCCCTTGGGTCGGTTTTAATAAGTTCAGCCCCTAAGGAGGGAAGGAAATGTTGGCCAAGGCCTTCGGTGCAACCCTCATGGGGATCGAGGCCAAAGTAGTAGAGGTAGAGGTGGACATCAGCCGAGGGCTACCGGCTTTCAACCTCGTGGGCCTGCCGGAAACGACCGTAAAGGAAAGCAGGGAAAGGGTAAGGGCCGCTTTGAAGAACTCAGGATATGAGCTACCCCCTCGGAAGATCGTAGTCAACCTGGCACCAGCCGACCTGAGGAAAGAAGGTTCAGGACTTGACCTTCCCATTGCTATAGGCCTACTTGCAGCAATGGGACTCCTGCAGAAGGAAGGCCTTGAAGAAACGCTCCTGGTTGGCGAATTATCCCTGGATGGAGGCCTCAAGGGCATAAGGGGGGCCCTATCCTTCGCCTTAGCTGCAAAGGGAGCCGGCTTCAAGCGCCTTCTGTTACCTGAAGAAAACGCCAGGGAAGGGGCCCTAGTAGAAGGAATCGAGGTCATCCCTTTGAGGCACCTGAACGAGTGCGTCCAGATCCTCAATAAAAAACTCGTCCGCGAACCTATAACCATGCATCCAGAAGAACTCTTTTCCCAACTCCCTGAATACCAGGAGGACATGGCAGAAATAAAGGGACAAGAAGGGGCCAAAAGGGCACTTGAAATAGCTGCCGCAGGAGGTCACAACGTATTGATGATAGGCCCTCCAGGAACAGGTAAGACGATGCTAGCGAGAAGGCTTCCCTCCATTTTACCTCCCATGAACCTAGAGGAAGCCCTGGAGGTCACGAGGATCTGGAGCGTAGCAGGGCTTCTGCCCCCTGGACAACCCCTCTTGACCCAAAGGCCCTTTCGTTCCCCTCACCCCTCTATTTCTGACGCAGGGATGATAGGAGGTGGCCAAATCCCAAAACCAGGAGAGGTGAGCTTGGCACACAATGGCGTGCTTTTCTTGGATGAGTTCCCCGAATTCAAAAGGAACGTAATAGAAGCCTTGAGAAGTCCCTTGGAGGATGGGAAGGTAACCCTATCGCGCGCTTCCTTTTCTGTGACCTTTCCAGCACGTTTCATCCTTGTGGTAGCCATGAACCCCTGCCCTTGTGGAAACCTCGGCAATCCCTTCAAGGAATGCCGCTGTTCCTTTCTCGAGGTGAAGAACTACCGTTCAAAGATATCGGGACCGATCCTTGATAGGATCGACCTTCACGTGGAAGTGCCTCCGCTCACCCCTGGAGAATTGCTGGAGGACAAAACCGTTGAGCCCTCCGAAAGGATAAGGGAAAGGGTCACAGAGGCCCGTAAGATACAACTCGAAAGGTTCAAAAACGACGGCATCCTCTGTAACGGCCATATGGGCGTACGCCACATCAAGAAGTATTGTGTACTCACACCTTTGGCCAAGAGAACCCTTGAAGAAGCACTAAAGAAGCTGAACTTCAGCGCGAGGGCCTACCATAGGGTACTGAAGGTAGCACGGACTATCGCTGACCTCGCGGGTTCAGGGATAATAGAAGAAAACCACATCCTTGAAGCCCTAAGCTATAGGTCTCTTGACAGACAAACTTTTCCCTTTACGTAGGTGCTTACTTTTCAGCCACCAGCAAGGAAAACTATTACGTCAAGGACGTCGCCGTCTTTTACAGGGAAGGCTAACTCTTTAGGAAAGGTGGTCTTATTGTTCACAAGGACTTCTATATACCCTTTTAGTTTACCGGTTTTGTCAAAAAGCTTCTCCTTCAAGCCTGGACTTACCTTCAAGAGTTCGTTGAGACATTCTCCTACCGTAGACCCCCCTACTTCGTAAACCCCTTCTTTTCCCTCGTTAAGGAAAGGATGTAACCTAACCTTTACCCCCATCACCCTCACCCCCATCTGTCAAGGGAGGGAAAAGGGGGGCATCTTTTAAAAGATACCCCCCTCTCATGGCCCTTTATCCTTCGGCTATGGTCAACTCTATGGCCTTCTTGTGGGCCTCGGCTATCCTTTCGGCTGCCTCGCGTTTCCTCAATATGGGTTCCCTCGCTGCGTCTACGTAATCTACGGCCTTTTCATAACAGAATCTCACGCATTGGGGATCGCCGTCACAGAGGTCACATTTGTAAACCTTCTTGAGATCGGGGTTCCAACCCATCGCGCCAAAGGGACATACGGAAACACAAGATCGACAGCCGATACATAGGTCGTGATTTACCATCACTCTACCAAGGCTCTCGTCCCTGCTAATGGCCTTGACCGGACATACGGCCATACACGGTGCATCCACACATTGCCTACACGTCACGGGGATATAAAGCCCCTCCCACTCCCATTTCTCCACCTTTATCCTTGCCTTATAAGGGTTTGCTACCCCTTCGTGAAAAACAGAACACACTAGCTCGCAATTCCTGCAACCGGTGCACTTCTGATAGTCTACAACCAGGACCTTATACGCCATGGTCCACCTCCTTTAAAGTAGGTGAGAGGGCTCTTTGTCAAGCCCGAGCTTTTTAAGGGTCTCCTCAGTGGGAACTCCCTTCTCATCCCAACCGTGGTACTTGTAAAACTCCTCGCGCATCTTCAAGAACTTCTCCTTGTCGATCTTGGAACCTATCACATCCGGAGCTCCCCTCTTACAAGGTTCGGTGAAATAGCGCTCTGAAAGCATGTCACCCCTTGAAGGATCGTCTATGTCCATCCCCTCCCTGAGGTTTATAAGCCTTTCGATGGTGTTGCACCTCAACCCTATCTCCCAGAGCTCCTCTGGGGTGAACTCAAGCCCGGTGTTGTAATAGATGACCTTGGGCCATTCCTCGAAGTTCGGATGTGTCGCTCCAAGGAAGGTGGTGTGGTACTTACATATACCAAGACAGTCCACCACCATATAGCATTGTTCGTGCCAGAAAACCTGCCACGGTTTCCCCTCATAGGCCCTGTGATCGGAGCTCAAAGGTCCATTGTAAGGTATAGGTGTTGAGTAGATCTTCCTCAGGACAGGCTCTGGAAGGTGGTAGAGGTCTATGGCCGGCCGGCTCCTCAAGTGGTCCGAACCCCTTGAAGCAGTAGCTATGTTTAACGCAAGGGCCGGCGTTGGCCTTTCGTCAGAATGTAGGTTCTGCATGCCCTTCACTTGGATCATGTACTTCAAGCTGTCCTTGCCGATGATCTCGGCAGCCCTGAGGCCTCCCTCAGCCAGCACATCGCCAAGCCAGCTGTCGCGCTTACATACATGATGGATCATCTCGATGACAGCCTCGTCGTTCCCAAACCTCAGATCGATGCCTCCTGTCTCCTTGGTGGTAAGGATACCCTTCTCGTAAAGTTCCATAGCCCAAGCTATGAGGCTCCCGAGTTCAAGCCAATCTACTCCGTATTCGTTGCAAAGGTAATTGCCTACCAGTACCGTTACAGCACTACGACACCCCACTTCGCCTCCAAAGGCACCTACAGTGGTGTACTCAGGTCCCTCGTTGTAGATGCCTGCATAAGGCCCTTCGGGTATCCTGAACCTAGGACGGCAATGCACCTGACAGGCAAAACAACCTGCCATGTGGTATTTGCCGAAGGTTTGAACGGAGATCTCATGGAACCTTTCGGGCTCAAGGTCTTCACAGTAAAGGTGCTGGTTGTACTGGAAGTTATTAACCCTTACACCACCCCAAGAGTTGGTGGCACCCCATATAAAGGCCGTCCCCAAAATGCCCATGGTCTGGTTCACTTTAGAAGAGGTGATGATATCCACGAACTTCTTGTTATACTCGAGGGCCTCCCTAGGATAGGCGATCTTTATATCGATATTGCCCTTGGCCGCGATGAGCTTAAGGTTCTTGGAACCCATCACAGCCCCCATCCCCGTGCGGCCTCCTGCGTTCTTGACCCCGGAGATGACGTTCGCAAACCTGACAAGCTTCTCTCCCGCAGGACCAATGGTAAGACACTTAACGTCGTTATCTCCTAGCTCTTCCCTTACGGCCTGTTGGGCCTGGGTGACCGTTAAACCCCAAAGGTGACTCGCGTCCCTTATCTCCACCTCACCGTCATGGAGATAGATGTAAACGGGCTTGTCAGCTTTCCCTTTTATGACCAAATGGTCAAAGCCAGCAAGCCTCATTTCAGGGGCAAAGAACCCTCCACCGTTACAACTACCCAAAAACCCCCCAAGAGGCGATTTGGCCATCACATGATAACGGGATGTAGCCGAAGCTAGAGTACCACACAATAGCCCACAGCTTACGATTAACACGTTCTCGGGGCCTAAGGGGTCCACACCAGGCTTCAAGTGGTTGTAAAGCAAATAGGCATCAAGACCCCTGCCCCCCAAGAACTTCCTCCTAACCTCTAGAGGTATGGGCTTCTTCTCCACTTTACCAGTGGAAAGGTCTATATAAGCTACCATCCTGTTCAACGCCATGGCTCTCCTCCTCCTCCTTTTATTATTCGAGACCCAACTCCTTGACTTTTTCCTCTATCTTCTGGGTTATCGACTCCCAAACCGGGCCTCTTATCCTGGGAAAGTTAGGCTTAAGCCAAACCACCCTCCATTCACACCCACACTTGGGGCACTTCACTGTCTTTGCCCCGGGAGGAGGGCTTAACCTAACGTCCACACAGCCCGGATTGGGACACCTGACTTGACCATAAGTACGCGTTGCCCTCAGTTGTTCTGCCAGGGTTGCCTTCTCCTCCACCATATTCCTCCTCCTTTCTGGCGCTTTCAGGCCGCTTCAGAAACAGCGGCCTCATACGCCTGTTTTAAAAGTTCTAAAGGATGCAAGACCTTAACTCCTGTCCCAGCCTTTATCTGGAGGCCGCAACCACCGCACTCGGTAACCACCACATCAGGCCTTTTCTCTTTCACCAACTCCCAGACACGTTGGGCGATCTTCCGAGAGATTTGGAAGTTCTTCTCTTTCATACCATACGACCCTCCCATGCCACAACAGGCGTAATTGGCACCGACCACTTCAACCCCAGGGATAAGGCGTATAAGGTAGAGGGAGTCCTCCACTTTCCCTTGGACCTTCATGTGACATGGGTTATGGTAAAGGACCCGTAGTTCCAACCTCCCAAATCTCCTATCTAGTTCTCCCTTTTTGTCCAAATACACTAGGAATTCCGAAGCATCCTTGACATTTAGGCTTACATAATCGGCTTTGTCATCGCCGAAGAACTCCTTGCCCTCCTTTTTTAACATCATATTACAACTAGGACAGGTAGTAAGGATGGGATACTTGCCCTCAGAAAGCCTGTAAAGCTCCTCCACGATCTTACGGAAGTTCCTCTCTGCCCCTTTAAGGTTAGCATTGGCCATCATCGGCATCCCACAACAGAGTTGCGAGGAAATTATCACTTCAAAACCATTTCTCTCCATCACATAGAAAAAGGCCCTGCCTATCTCAGGATTATAATAGTTGGCAAAACATCCCGGATAATATATTACCCTTTTTTCCATCCCTTCTCCTTTAACCAATCCCTAAAAGTACCTTTGGGGAAAGAAGGCATAGGGGCTTCACGGTGAATGCCTAAAAACCACTCCATAACCATGCGTATGGCTTTGTTCCTAAGGAGGAAGTTGGTTATGGGAGAAAACCTCACGCCAAGCTTTGCCATGAGCTCAGGGTTGTCAAGAAACCTCTTCTTCAGCCCCCTGCCCTTTTTCGCATAGTAGTCCAACTGCGACCTCCACATAAGATACGGGAGGTTTATCCCCACCGGACATTCCACCTCACATCTGCCACAATGCAAGCAAGCCTCAAAGGGAGACAATACCCCCTGTAGGCTCAAAAAGAGGTAGTTCTTCGGACTATAGATCATGTCCCTCTGATACATCAGGTGCCTTCCCACAGGGCATTGCCTGGCACAAGCCCTACAATCTATACACAAGAGGAGTTCCTCGTAAGAAGACCCAAGGAGTGAACTCCTGCCTCCATCGTAAAACAAAATGTAAATTTCCCGCTTTCCCCCTTCGTCAGGCAAACTGTCGAAGTCAAAAGCCTCAAGGGGCCTGGGTTCAAGGTCAAGCAAAAGGCTCTCAAGGCCATAGACACCGACCATTTGGGCCTGGAAGAAGGCACTTTCTTCGTCCTCCACAAGCTTCTCCAAGGGGACCAAGATGAAAAGCTTTTTGGCCTGTTTGAGGTCCTTTGAAATATTCGACATGTGTTGAAGGAAATAGACCCTTCCCTCTTCAACCGCACAGGCATTGACGCCGAGAAGGGCCCCATAAGGCTTCATAGAAACCACTTCTCCAAGGTCCCACGAAAGCTTTGCCTCAAAGCTCTCAAGTACCCCTCTTTCGTGAAGCCCAGGCAACATCCAATAGTCTTCAATTTGTCTTTTGAAAACCTGGGGGTCAAAGTTCTTGAACTCCGAGTAATACCTCATATACGTTAAAAGGCCTTGACGCCTAAGATGAGGCCGGATCTCATTCACCACCACATTGGACTTGTTGAGGGACAAGAGCTTCAAACCATCCATACGTTCCTTTATAAAGGAGGCCACCTCCTCAGCTCCCCTGAAATACCTAACCTCAATATCCTCAAACCCCTTAAACCTCTCCAACGCCCTATCCCTCAAGTCCAATAGCCTCTTTAGGGCCCTATACCTCACCTCGCGAAGCTTTGCCTTAAGCTCTTCAAGGGTAACCCCCTTCTGAGAGACCTTCCTCCAAGAAAAGGTCAAAGCCCTATCCCTACGCTTCCCTTCAAAAGAGGGCTCAAGCACCACTGCCTTAGGGAAAAGCCTCTCTTCCGCCATCGTGAACTTAACTTTACCACCGTGTCCTTCCCCCTGTCAACCCTTTCCTTTGACCCCAAAAATTGGCATAATTGAGAAGAGTTCGTGATGGCGAACATAGATGGATAAAGGGGTTCCTTCTCTCAGGAAGGCCTTACGGGTGTTGGTACTTCTCTCTGATGGGGTGGAGAGGGGGCTTTCGGAGATATCCCGTCAATTGGGGATAAGCAAAAGCACCTTGCATGAGATCCTTTACACCCTTGAGGCCGAGGGGTTTGTGAGGCGCAATCCATTGAGCAAGAGGTATTCGCTTGGCCCAGCCTTGTTCGAACTATTGGGCAAAGGCGTGAGCGAATCTGAGATGAGAAAGACAGCTTATCCTTTTATGGTGAAGCTGAAAGAAATATCTGGCGAAACGGTTTTCTTCGGCGTAGTGAGGGGTGAAAAGGTCATAGTGCTCGAAGTTGTTGAGCCCGATAAAGACCTAAGGGTTACCGCACCAGTAGGGGCAAGAGTTCCACTATTGGCTGGAGCCTTGGGAAAGGCTTATCTTGCCAGGCTGCAGGAGGAAGAAGTACGAAGGATATTGACAGAAAAGGGCATAAAGAAATATACGTCCCGTACCATAACGGAGATAGACCAGTACCTAGAAGAACTCAAAAAGGTCAGGAAGGAAGGTGTGGCCCTTGACGATGAGGAGTACTTAGATGGCGTAAGAGCCATAGCAGCCCTGATAGATTCTCCCCTCCTGCCCCTTTCCGCTATATGGATAGTGGGCTTTTCCTCCACCTTCACCCACGATAGAATCGAACAAACCATCCCCTACCTCAAAGAGGCCTCTACGAGGATCGCAAAAACCCTGACAAATACTGCATAAAAACACCTCACAAAGAGGCCTTGCCCCCACCGAAACCAGGAATAACCTCACCTGCCCCCTCAATCCTCTCTGAAGGACTAACGACCCTCAACACCTCCAAATAACCCACAAGGGTCTTAAAAAGAGGATAAAGGACCATAAGCCCCATAACCCCTAAAACCCCCAACAAGGTCAACAAGAAAAACACTACCTGCACCATCTCTTACCTCCTTTTTCATTATTCTGAACAAATAATAACGTAGTCTGGAGAAAAAGTCAAGGCCTTTTTTATAAAAAGACAAACTGGGGTATCACATTTTTGTTCACAATTATGAACAAACGAAGGGAGGAGTCCTCATGGGATAGACGCTGGTCGGTGCTGGCCGGTTGGGTATTTAAGCTCTTAGGGGGTTTCGCGTACTAGGCTTGAGTGGATCCAGCCGATTTGCCCGTTTGGGAGCTGCACTTGGATCCACTCGCCTTGTTTACCGATGGCCTGCAGGCGTTCGCCACGGTTCAGGGTCCGTGTGACCGCATAGCTGGTACCGGGACCACTCCTTAGGTTTGCTTTTTCGCCAGTAACTACAAGGCCCTTGGGGGTGACAAAGGGCTCATACACAGGCCCTTGCTGTTGGGAGGAAGGGCGTTGGACCTCTTGAACCGAGGGTGGGGCCGAAAGGTCCTCGCCATATCGATAGTAGCTCTGGGGGACCATTTGGGAGATGGCCTGTATGGCGTTTTCCAACATAACCATCACCGCCTTTTCCATGGGGGTGTTCTTGTAAACACTAAGCCCACCCCCGAGGACCACTGTGCCAACCAGTCCACCGGCTATCCCTCCTACCCTCCAACTTGAGGCCTTGCCTTCTACCCTGGTGGCGTTTATTACCCTCCCAGTCCTTACGTCTACAAGCCGGATGTCAGCAGCTATATAGGCGTCCTTTTTACCAACAACTGCCCCAGCACCGCCAGGCAAGGGGACTATTATTCCCCCTCCGAGTACCCCTGATGCCTCAGGTTCAAAGGCAGTAATCGCCCCCATGACGAGGATGTCAGCTCCCTCCATAAGCCCCATCTTCGGGCCCTTACCCGCTTCCACGTATCCGGATTGAGCTAATTCCAATTCCTCCTGTATCGCCTTAAGCCCTTCACCCCTCTCTAACACGATAAAGCGACCAGTCCGGAAAAGGGCTGTGGCCAACATGTCGGCTAAGCCTTCTCCGATCTCGTAGGTGCACTTAGCTGCCTTACAGGTAAAACGCCCAACCGCTATCCTCGCCTTTGGCCCCTGATAGGTCAGGACCTCCTGAACAGTAGGTCCCGTGGTCTGGACCGTCGTGCTTATCTCAGGACCACATCCACAAAGTGCCAAAAAGAAAACCAAAAGGCTTAAAAGGGCCCACCTCCTCATCTCCTCCCCTCCTCTAAAGATCCTATTTCATCAGTAGTCACAACCCTTATAAGGACATCCCAACCAAACTGCCCTCCACGGGCCTCCTTTATCATCCATCCTTCGATCCCCTTCAGAAAAACCCTTCTCCTGAAACCATCTGAGGGAGTATACACCACCATGAGGCCTTCCACTGCGCCTTCTTTGTCAACGACTATGTCGACCCTCTCCAAGAACCTAAGGTTAGCTGGCCCAAACTGGGAAATCAGTCCTGGATATGAGGTCTCAAGTTTCGGCATGAAGAAGACCACTTCAGTGACCTTAAGGCGCGTAGAACTTATCACCTCGCCTTTACATGTGGCCCCTAGGAATAAGGCAAAAAATACCTTCACTCCTATAAGGACCTTGTTCACGTTCAAAATATTAGCACACGGCATCAAGTTGGCAATCAACCCTTTTGGCCCAACCGTTCTTTCAACAGGATCCCCCCTACGCCTACATCTTCTGGCGAAACCGCGAAAAGGTAAACCACAAAGGCCGAAGGGTCTATGCCCGTGAGGCGACTTGCTGTTTCAGTGAAGGACTTCACAAGTTCTTTTTTATCCTCTTCTTTCAACGTAGGACCGAAGAAGAATATAGTAGGCATGTATCACCTCCTTCTAGGATTTAGCCTCTTCTTCTATCAGGTAGGTCCACAACACAGCAGTTCCCGAAGCCAAAGCCATTATAGCCAAGGCAAGTTGATAGCTCTGGGTCTTATCGAAGATCAAACCTCCTAGATAAGCCATGAGGCTACCCCCTAAGAAGTGTAGGGTGTTTATAAGCCCCGTGATAAGTCCAAGGTTCCGCGTACCGTATAGCTTTGAGGCCAAAACCGGCGTCAAGGGGGCTGTTACCAGATGGGTAAATCCAAATACCAGTGAAAAGGATAAGAAACTCCAATAGGACTTTTCGGACATCAAAAGCACGAAGGTGAAAACCCTTATTCCAAAGGTAACCATTATGGGGAGGCGACAGCCTAAGGCATCTGCAACGGGTCCTGCTATCAAAAGCCCCCCTAGGCTCAAAAGGCCATACCAACCGAGCATCATGCTGGCTTTGATGGTGCTTATGCCCTGATCCGTAGCCATAGGTACCAAATGGGTAGTGGAAAAGAAGTCACCGGCCCCACAAATGAACATCATGGTCATAAAGGCCCAAAGGGAAGGGGTCCTCAGGGCTTGAGATAGGTTTAGACCTCCTACGGCCCCTGAAACCGTTTCTTTTGCCAAGGTACCATAGGGTCTTAATTTAAGGTCGTGGGGATCTCCCCTTATCACGAGGAAGACAAGGGGAAGGTTCACCACAAGGGTCAAAAGGCCGATGGCTATAAAGCATATCCTCCACCCATAAGCCTCAACCAATACCCCCGATAAAGGGGACAAGAGGAACTGTCCCAACGCCCCACCTGATAGGGCGATACTGACCGCAAGCCCCTTTTTTTCGTGGAACCATTTGCTCACAAGGGTTGACACCAAGGGTATAGAAGGCCCAGAAAAGCCCAACGCCGAAATTATCCCGTAGAATACAAAAAAGGACCAAAAACCCCTACACAGAGCCGTCCCAACAAAACCAAGGGACAAAAGGAAACTCGAGATCGCAAGGACCCCCTTAGGACCGTACTTATCATAGAACCTTCCTGTGAAGAGCAAGGCTATGGCAAAAAGGGCCATGTTCACCGAAAATACTCCCGAAAGGGCTGCCCTTCCCCATCCGAATTCGCTCCCCATAGATTTGAAAGCCACTCCGAACACATACCGTGCCCCAGAGTTAAGCAAAAGGATCAAAAAGGAGGCAAGGACAATGTACCATCCATAATGTAGCTTAGTAGACCCCACCTTCATCCGGTTCTCCTTTCCGCTTAAGGTGGACAGTCCTTGTGGGGTAAGGGATCTCTATGCCCTCCTGGCGATAACGGTTAAGGAGCCTCTTTATGAACTCATGCCTTACGATATATTGGTCAGAGTATTCCCTTGCCCGTAATATCACATTAAACCTTATCCCTGAGTCTTCAAAGGCCTGAAAGCGCAAAAGTGGTTCAAATTCCACCACACCACCTGGTACTTCCCTCATTACCTCCTGTGCCACTTCAAGGGTTACCCGCTCTACCTTTTCCAAGTCGCTCGAATAACTCACCTGGACTGGGACTATTACCGAAATTTGGGGTTCTGGCTGATGGTAGTTAACGACTATTAAGGAAGCAAGTTTTGCGTTTGGGACGATCACCAAGTTGTTTGGAAGTTCCCTTATGGTGGTATTCCGCCAGGAGATGTCCACCACGTAACCCTCATGACCTGTTTCCAACTTCACGTAGTCCCCTGGCCTTATTTGCCTGGATAGCATTATGTGGATGCCGGAGAATAAATTGGCTAAAGGCCCCTGGAGGGCCAATGCAGCTGCTAAGCCCCCTATCCCCAAACCAGCCAATGCAGGTGTGATGGAAAGTCCAAGGGCTTGCACAAGGATAAGGAAACCTATTACGAGCACAAAGACCCTTATAAGGTTCTCGAACAAGGAGGTAGGCGGAAGGACCTCTTTGAACCTCTCAAGGTAAAGGCCAAATGTCCGAGCCAAAACCCCTGAGAAAAATAGACTTAATGAGACGATCAAAAGGGAAAGGACCGCTTTCCTCAATAGTAAAAAGCCCTCTTGAGAAAGGGGCAATTTCGGTAAGGCCAAAAAGAAACCGACACAAAGGGACCATAGGGTTACGTGGACCTTAAGGGAATGAGACAGGACCTCTACACCCTTCAAGCCCCTTTTTTTGCCAAAAGCCTGTAAATATCTCCTTAAAGCCCTCTCCAAGAGGAGACCTATAAGGAAGACCAGTGCAATAGATATAGAGGCCTTGAAAGAAGACATCTTCTGTAACGTGGCAAATGATACTATGATTTTGTCGTGGCCGAAAAGCGTATATATGTCTGTCAGGAATGTGGCCATCGCCACCCGCAGTGGCTTGGGAGATGCCCCTCTTGTGGGCAATGGGGCACTTTCCAAGAAGAAACGACAAGGCCTCATTATCCATCACCCCAAACCAAAACGGACATACAAATCCTTAAGCCAGATACAGGTGAGGAAAGGCGACTCCGGACCTCCTTTGCCGAATTCAATAGGACCCTTGGTGGAGGTTTTGTAGAGGGATCCGTGGTCCTTCTAGGAGGAGCTCCTGGCATTGGGAAGTCCACATTGTTGTTACAGGTATTAGATGACCTTGCATCCCAAGGGATAAAGGTCCTCTACTGTTCAAGTGAAGAGTCTGTTAGACAAATAAGGTCCAAGCTGAGAAGGTTCCCTTTGAGGAGCGAGGGGTTCCCCGGTATTTCTTCCCCTTACCTTGAGGACGTAATTGAGGCCGCCGAAAGGGAACACCCCCGCATCCTAGCCCTTGACTCACTCCAGGCAACCGCCTTACAAGAGATCCCTTCACCCCCAGGGAGCATCTTGCAGGTACGGGAGGTAACCTCAAGGCTTATGAAGCTTGCCAAAAGGGAGGAAATGGTCGTGGTCTTGGTAGGCCATGTGACAAAGGAAGGGCTCATAGCCGGACCTAAAACGGTAGAACACCTTGTAGATGTGGTCCTTTACTTCGAACAAGGCACAGAAGGTCCTTTTAGGATCTTACGGTCAGTGAAGAACCGCTTCGGTTCTACAAACGAAGTGGGCGTCTTCCAGATGACCGAAAAAGGGCTGGTAGAAGTGCCCAACCCTTCCGGTGTTTTCTTATCCGAACGGCCAGAAGGGTCCCCCGGTACTGTCGTAATGCCGGCCTTGGAGGGCTCCAGACCCCTGCTTGTGGAAATCCAAGCTCTAGTAGCGCCTTCACCCGGAGGCAGTTGGAAAAGGATGGCCATGGGCATTGACCATTACAGGCTCCAGTTACTGGTAGGGGTAATAGAAAAGAGGGTAGGACTCGACCTTTCTCACTGTGACGTATTTGTAAACGTAGTAGGTGGGATCAAGGTCTTTGAACCTGCAGCAGATTTGGCGGTTGTGGCCGCTTTGATCTCAAGCCACCTTGAAAGGGCATTGCCCGCAGATTGCGTGGTCTTTGGAGAGGTAGGATTGACAGGGGAGGTAAGAGGGGCCTTGTATGCAAGGGAAAGGCTAGAAGAAGCCAAGAGATTGGGGTTCTCGCAGGCCATAATCCCAAAATCAAACGCTGGGCTTTCGCCCGAAGGAGTGGATGTTGTAGGCATAAGGGAGGTACGCGAGCTATTACGCTTTATCGGTACGAGCCTATGAAGGATGGTACGGATCTGAAGAAAACCCTCAAGCGGCTAAATAGAAGAGGTTACAAAGCTTACAAAGAAATCGAAGGCCTTTATAACCTCGGTTACTTTAGGCTTTCCGTAGACCATGCGCAGGCTGACCCTTTTGCCCCTCCCTCTCGTGTAAGGGTACTCATACCCCTTAGGGAGACCGGCTTTGCGCCTCATTATTGGTCACATAAGGTGCGGGCCATTGCCTTTAGGGACTTTTTGGGCCGGCAGTTTAAGCTTTCTGCCAAAAGGTTTTCAAAGGGCAAAAGGGGCACAGGCAAAAGCGGCCTCATAGACATTGACGCAGGGGGGCAAAGGATCCTAGAAAGGACCTCTGTGTGTATAAGCGACGGTTGGCTCGAAGTGAGGTTTTTCATGGGTTTGCCGAGCGAAGGGAGGACCATTTTGGCCCATGAGGCCGAGGCCATGTTCTTCGAGGAACTGCCGAAGATAGTAAAAGAAAGCCTCCTTTCGGATTCCATAGACCTGTACGCCTTGTCCCGGCATGTGGAGCTTTATGAGGACCAAGAAGCCCTTAGGGAGTTGCTTGAGGAAAAGGGCCTTGTAGCCTTTCTGGCCGAGGGGTCCATTTTACCACGCCGAAGCGGTGTGGACGATCGTCCTCGTGAAAAGGACGTCATCCCCCTTGAGGTCCCCCCTGAACTTGAGGTCTTCGTGGAGTTGCCCAATAGAGGCCTTGTCAAAGGCATGGGCATACCCAAAGGTGTCACCCTCATAGTAGGTGGCGGGTTCCACGGAAAGACCACCCTGCTTGAAGCCCTTCAACTAGGTGTCTACAACCACATCCCAGGCGACGGAAGGGAACTGGTCATAACTGACAGACGAGCCGTTAAGATCCGTGCCGAAGACGGACGTTATGTGGAAAAGGTGGACATAAGCCCCTTCATATCAGGGCTACCACTAGGCAAGGATACAAAGGCCTTCAGCACCGAAGACGCCTCCGGCTCCACCTCTCAAGCGGCAAACATCATGGAAGCCCTTGAGGTCGGAGCACGAGTCTTGCTGGTGGACGAAGACACCTCTGCCACTAACTTCATGATCCGCGATGAAAGGATGCAGGCACTAGTCCCAAAGGAGAAAGAACCCATAACCCCCTTTGTGGACAAGGTGAGGAAGCTATACCTCGAACACGGAGTATCTTCCATCTTAGTAATGGGCGGATCTGGAGACTACTTCGAGGTAGCCGATACAGTCATCATGATGGACAACTTCAGGCCTAAGTGTGTAACCGAAAAGGCCAAGGAAGTAGCCCGAAAATACACCTCAAGACGCAGGGATGAAGGCGGGGAGTCCTTTGGCCCCATTACCCCGAGGATACCCCTACCAGAATCCTTCACAGAGGCCCTGGCAGGACGACCAAAGATGGAAGCAAAGGGCATGAGGGCCGTGGTCTTCGGCAAGACAATCATAGACCTATCTTATGTGGAACAACTGGTTGACGAATCCCAAACCAGGTGCATAGGACTGATGATGTATCGGTACAGCAGGCTCTATGCAGACGGGAGGCGTTCGCTTCGCAAAGGCCTTGAGGACCTTATGGAAGAAGTAGAACAAAAAGGGCTCGATTGCCTCTCTCCCCTCAAGATGGGCAACCTTGCCCTTCCTCGTATCTTTGAGGTAGCTGCTGCTATAAATCGCATGAGGACCCTCAAGGTCAGGCAGTTAAGTACCTAGTGTCCAACTTTCCAAGTACTTCCTTTGCTCGGGGGTAAGTTGGTCTATCTCGATACCTAAGGCCTTAAGCTTCAAATGAGCTACCCTTATATCTATCTCCCGGGGGACATCGTAGACCTTGTTTTCAAGTTCCTTCCTCCTCGTTAAAAGGAACACACAGCTTAGGGCTTGGTTGGAAAAGCTCATGTCCATGACATCAGGCGGATGCCCTTCGGCACAGGCCAAGTTCACCAGCCTTCCCTCCCCAAGTAGGTTTATCCGCCTGCCATCTGGCATTACGTACTGGGTGACCCCCTCTCTTGGTCCCCTTTTTTCCGAGGCCATCTCCTCAAGGGCTTCGAGGTCTATCTCTACGTTGAAATGCCCTGCGTTGGCCAACACAGCTCCGTCCTTCATCCTTGCTATGTGTTCCCTTCTTATGACTTTGTAGTTACCAGTAGCTGTGACAAAAAAATCCCCTAGAGGCGATGCCTTCTCTAAAGGCATAACCTCAAAGCCGTCCATTACTGCCTCAAGGGCCCTTATGGGATCGACCTCCGTAACTATAACCCTTGCCCCCATCCCTCTGGCCCTCATAGCTATACCTCGACCACACCATCCATAGCCACACACTACAAACACCGACCCCGCGAGCAGACGGTTGGTAGCCCTCATTATCCCATCCAAAGTGCTTTGCCCTGTTCCGTAACGGTTGTCAAAAAGGTACTTGGTATAAGCGTTGTTCACTGCAATTACAGGGAACAAAAGGACACCTTCCCTCTCCATCTCCCGAAGCCTTAACACTCCGGTGGTCGTCTCCTCGGTACCCCCTATAATGCCAGAGACTAACCTTTCCCTTCCCTCCTGGCTTAGACTTTTGGCCCAAGTCCTTATGGGCTCCTTAAGCTCGTCAAGCCTCCCAAGGCCTAATAGGTGAACCTGGCTTGTTAGATCACCACCGTCGTCGAGGATAATGGCCGGCATATGGGATATGGCTTCTTTTATGTGGTCATAATAGGTGAATTCGTCCTCACCTCTTATCGCATATACCTTTACACCCCATTCGGATACCAAATAAGCAGCGACCTCGTCCTGGGTCGAAAGGGGATTTGAGGCACAGAGCAAGACGTCAGCACCTGCGGCCTTCAAGGTGATCACCAACTGGGCGGTCTCTGGCGTCACGTGAAGACAAGCCGAAACCCTTATACCAGAAAGGGGCTTCTCCTGTGAGAACTCCTCTCGCAAAAGGCCCAACACGGGCATCTTACCGCCTGCCCATTCTACCTTACCCCGGCCTTCCTCCTTCAAGGAGAGGTCTTTTACCTCAAAGGCCTTCATATGCCAAAGGCCTCCCTTAGTTCATCTACCCTATCTGTCCTTTCCCAAGTGAATTCAGGCTCCTCTCTGCCGAAGTGTCCATAACAAGCGGTCTTTTTGTATATAGGACGCCGTAAGTTCAAGTACTCTATGATCCTACCCGGACGGAAGTCGAAAAGTTCCCTCACAACCCTAGCGATCTCATCGGTAGGTACGACCCCTGTCCCATAGGTGTCGATCATCAAGGAAATGGGATGGGGCTCTCCTATGGTGTAAGCTACTTGAACCTCGCACTTCTTAGCCAAACCTGCTGCTACGATGTTCTTGGCAACATAGCGTGCCATGTAGGAGGCTGAACGGTCGACCTTTGTAGGGTCCTTTCCAGAAAAGGACCCTCCACCATGGTGCCCTGCCCCCCCGTAGGTGTCCACTATGTTTTTCCTACCTGTCAATCCACAGTCTGCAAGCGGACCACCGATCACAAACCTCCCGGTCGTGTTAATGTAAAAGCGGGTCCGATGGTCCAGCATATGTGGCGGTATCACCTTTTTTATCACCTCCTCTATTATCCCCTCCTTCAAGGTGCTGTAAGGTACATGAGGGTGATGCTGAGCAGCTATTACCACTGCGTCTACCCTAACTGGCCGGCCGTCCACGTACTCCACAGTTACCTGGGTCTTACCGTCTGGACGGAGGAAGTCAAGGATCCCCTTTTTCCTCACCTCAGCCAACCTTCTGGCAAGCTTATGGGCAAGGGTTATAGGCAAAGGCATGAGCTCCGGGGTCTCATCGCAGGCATATCCGAACATTATCCCTTGATCGCCTGCGCCTATTTCGTGATTTTCCCTTCCCACAACACCACGAGCTATGTCAGGGGACTGTTGGTCTATAGAGGTTATGACACCACAGGTCTGCCAATCAAAACCATAGCTAGCATCCACATACCCTATCTCCCTTATGGTCTGACGTGCGATCTCCGGCATCTCTACATAACATTCCGTGGTTATCTCCCCTGCGATAAAGACAAGCCCTGTAGTCACCAGGCACTCACAGGCTACCCTTGCAAAAGGGTCCTTCTCGAGAATGGCATCCAGGATGGCATCTGCGATTTGATCGGCGATCTTGTCAGGATGTCCTTCGGTGACGGATTCCGAAGTGAAAAGATACCTCTTCATGGGCATAGCCGCGCCTCCTCTTCCATTTAGATGCTTCCTAATATCACTTTGACCCCCTAACGTCAACGGTATTTTGCAACCTATTCTTTTGGGGGATCAACAGAGGTAATGGATATCGGCGCTGGGGTAAACTGCTACAGTAGCCGTTCCTGGATACCTCTCCTCAAGGAAGGAGAGGAGCTCTTCCCATCTGGTGAAAAACAGGACCTTTTCTGGTTCTTCGAAATAGTCCCTTAAGGACTCCTCAGGGTATTCCGTGAAGACCAAAACGTTTCTCACGTAATCTGGCGTCCTAACAGTCAATTTAAGCCTTGTCCTGGATCTCCTACCAAAGGTACCCATAAGGTAATGGACGACATGTCCCTCCTTGACGTTACAAATGAGTACCAAATCCCCTCCCGTTTTATTCACACATGATAAACACGTGACCACCCCTATTTCCCCTTCATTTGCCTTAGAGAATACATTTGCCACTACTATGTCTGCTTCCATGGCCGGTGCCTTGTAATGGAAAAGGGCTTCTTTTACCTCCATCTCCCTTATCTTTGCCGGATGGCCTACAAATATTTCGCATATCTCACCTTTTGCGTTCAGAAGCACGTCCACCTTAAGGTTTAGTCCGACCTTAAAAACGGCCTCTTCGATGTCCTCAAGTAAGGGGTTGTCCTTTAAGAGATCCTGAGGGACAAAACCGCCACTTAACCTTTCCTTTAGCCTTCCTCCATGGCGGTGGAAGGCCTCAATGGTCTCAAAAGCCGCAACACCCGGCAAGAGGATCTTACCGCCTCCGCTTAGACCCGTCATCAAATGTGGGACGATAGCCCCTATTCCGATCTTGAACCCTGCCTCCACCACTTCTTGGTTGAAGGACAAAGGCGTCCCATTCTTGGTCTTCCCTAAACATACGCAACCATCGAAGGGGTTATGGTTGTAAACGGGATAGTTGGAAACCACCTCCTCTCCGAGCTTTCTAACGAAATCAGTCCTGTCCATAGCCCCATGTGCACCTAGGGCTGAGACAAAGGTTATGTCCTTTGGGGTCATCCCTACAGCTTCTAGCTCCTCAAGTATAAAGGGCAGGACCTCCTTAACCGGCGTTATTCGGGACATATCGTCAAATATTATCACCGCCTCGCCCTTACCTCTTGCCATCTCACGGATTGAAGAACCGCTAAGAGGCTTAGACAAGCGTGACCTTATCTCTTCTTGACTTAACTTTTGCTTTTTTGCCCCTGATATTTCGCATACCTTCACCTCCCATCTATCAGGGAAAAAGAGGGAGAGCTCACCCTCTTTCACGCTCCAAGGGAACTGATGTAGCCTTACCTCCTTCACGGCTTTACCTCATTAGCTTATGAGGAAGCCAAAGCACAAGTTGTGGGAAGAGGATCAAAAGCACTATGCAAAGGCAAACCAAAAGGACAAAGGGAACCGCACCCTTGATGATATCATCTGTTTGTACCTCTGGGGCCACAATGGCCGAAAGTCCCTTTAGATAAAACAACGCCAGACCATATGGAGGAGTCAAAAAGGACATTTGGAGGTTGACTGAGACCAAAACCCCGTACCATATAGGATCAAAACCAAGCCTTTGCGCTATAGGAAAGAAGATGGGAATAGTGATCACGAGTATCTCAAACCAATCCATAAAGCAACCCATAAGCAATAAACAGGCCATCATCACTGTCAAGACCCCGTATTTGCCAAGCCCAAGTCCGAGCAAAAGCTCCTCTACCACCCTATCGCCCCCTAGCCCGAGAAAAGCGCTTGCAAAGGTAAGGGCTCCACACGCTATAAGGGCGATTATGCCGCAAAGCCTTACAGTCCTATAACATGCCTCAAGGAAGTCAGACCATGTGAGACGTCTTTTCAAGGCTGCGATTATAAGGCTGCCCAGTGCCCCTACACCTGCTGCTTCGGTTGGAGTAGCCACCCCTATTACTATGGTCCCAAGTACTGCAAATATCAAAACCAAGGGCGGTATGAGGTTGAAAAGCAACGCCTTGATCTCTCTGCCCTTCCCTTCCTTTTCGGGGACAAAGATGGGGGCAAGCTCGGGTTTCATCTTACACCTGAGCCAGATATAACACATGTAAATGCCTGCCAAAAGGAAGCCAGGTATAAAGGCACCGAGGTATAACCTTCCCACTGAAAGCTGGGCCCACGCTCCTACTACCACTAACATGATGCTTGGCGGAATTAAGATCCCCAAACACCCTCCTGCCATTACAACCCCAGAGGCAAGCTTGTGGTCGTATCCCCTTTTTATCATGGAGGGTAAAGCTATTAAACCGATGCTCGTTGTGGAGGCGCTTACGACCCCCGTAGTCGTCGCGAAGACGCTTGCCACAACTATGGTCGCTAAGGCAAGACCACCCCTTACCTTGGCAAGTATACGGTTCAGCGATTCGTAAAGTCCATCGGCGATACCGGAACGCTCAAGGACATTGCCCATGAATACGAATAAAGGTATGGAAACCAAAAGGTAATTGGTTTGGAACTCAAAAAAGCGGGTCACGATTATGGGCAAAAATTGGGGACCCCAAAAGAGGATACCGAAGACAAGACCCACCCAGCCCAATACCAGCCCTACCGGATGCCCCAAAAGTACAAGGACAACAAGGGGCACAAGCATCCATAAGGGAGAAACCTGGGCCATCCTCATTCACTCCTTGCAGGACGGAGATCTTCTATGGTCCTTATAAGGTTCGCTAAGGTCTGTAAGATAAGCAATAGTATCCCTACAGGGATACTGAACTTCAAAGGGTAAATGGGGAGATAAGGGGGCGAAGGTACCTTTTCCTTAAGCATAAAAGAGGTGTAAGCGAAGCCGAAGCCCTTTACGAAGAGCACAAGAAGTACGGGAAGGCCCACACAAATGTATAAGACCAGTTCCAAAAGGGCATTAGTACGTCTTGAGAACCTTTGGGTCAGCACATCAAGGGTCACGTGCTCCTTCTTAGCCATAGCCCACGCAGAAGCTATGATGAAAAGGAACCCCCATAGCATGTAACTTACATCAAATCCCCATGCTATGGGGGTCCCTATAACCCTTCTGGCTATTACACCCGCATTCACAATGACAATGAGGGCTATAAGTGCAAAAGCCGAAACTTTACCGCTCAAGGTACTGAGAAGGTCTATAGTGTTCGTAAACTTATCGAGCTTCCTCATTTTTTGGGTTCTTGTACCTTATAGCTTACGTTTGTCAAAGGTTCAAGTTCCTTTAACAAAGCTTTGTATTCCATTATGGATTTCAAGACTTTGGCAAAGAAGGGGTTCTGGGAAGCGTATCTGTCAAGCACCTTTTTACCAGCTTCATCCAAAGCCTGAAGGTCCGCATCCGAAAGCCTTGTAATGGTACAACCTGCCTCTTTCAACTTCCGCATGGCTTTAGCGGACTCTGGGATTTCATAGGCACGCTGAGCCAAAAAGGTCTTATAAGCAGCTGATTCCACTACGAACTTCAGATCATCGGGTAACTTCGCCCATACGTCCTTGTTCACCATAAGGAAGGCCGTTGCAGTGGTGCTGTGCCAACCGGGGAGCAATATGTGTTTGGCTACCTCGTGGAAACCGAACTTGAAGTTGTCGATGGGAGAGGCGTATTCCAAGCCGTCTATGGTACCGCGTTCCATTGCCGTGTAGATCTCTCCAGCGGGAAGCGATATAGGCTTAACGCCAAACTCCTTCATTACTTCAGCCTCTATCCCCACAATCCTTATGACCCTACCTTTGAGGTCTTTAAGGGAACGCGCAGGCTTCTTAAGTTGAAGGAAGATCTGGGTAGGACCTCCTACTAGGGGACCAATGGGCTTGATGTTCCACTTTCCGTAAAGTTCCTCCATCAATTCCAGCCCCCCATATTGGGTAAACCACGCAAACCACTCCTCTCCGTTAAAACCAAAGGGGATGTCAGCTCCGAATATGGTCCCGGTCATGTCACGACCGGTATCGTAAGCAGGCCACCAAATGGCCCCTTCGATAACGCCCTTACCCACTGCGTCCAAAGTCTCAGCAAAAGGCACCAAACTCCCACTGCCGTACGTCATCACTTCAAGTCTGCCGCCGCTTAATTTCTTTACTGTATCAGCAAAGTATTTTGAGACTAAAGTGTCATAGAGAGCCCCACCGGGATAAAAGGACTGAACTCGCCACTTTATTACCTGCGCTATTCCTTGGGTTAAAAAGAGCAACAAAAATAAAACAAAAAAGGGAGGCAAAGTTTTAGCAAAAACTTTTAACTTCATGTTACACCTCCTTTTAGAATTTCTTTTAATGTCTTATAGCTTATCCTCCTTTCAGGTGTTATTATAACTCCCTCAAATCCAGCCTCTAACGCCTTAAGTCCGAGCTCCTTTTTTGAAATTGGTAATAACATATGTACCACATCTCTCACTTCATCGCTCCTAAAAGGAAGAACATTTAAACTTAGTGCATATCCTAAAATAACCAGATTTGCAAGTTGAATGTCACCTAACCTACGGGCGGATTCTGTTGCATCTATCGAATATATTTCTGTTGCAGGGATCTTAAATTTAAATGGAGCGTTGAAGACCGCCCTTCCCCCCCTTTTTAGCATATGCAGGTTCCTCAGACCTTCTTTCCAGTCTAGAGCTAACAACAGATCTGCATTACCTGGTTTTATCAAAGGACCTCTAAAGTTACCTATCTTGACATGACTCGTCACTGAACCTCCTCTTTGGCTCATTCCATGAACCTCAGAAGCAATCACGTGTTCTTTTTTTTTGAGAGCGACTTCACACAAAATTCGCGTAAGAAATAAAACCCCCTGTCCTCCTATCCCTGCAGCTATTATTTCAAAGTTCACTTAACCTCCTGTATTGCTCCCTGTTTGCATACATAAACGCACAAATTACAACCTACGCATGTATCTTGGTCAATATAAACTTTTTCGTTAACAAATACTAGAGAGGGACAACTTAAAATATTGATACAGTGTTTGCACTTTACACACGAGCCAACTAATGGCATATCTATTACTGAACGCGGACATACCTCTGCACATACTCTACACAGTGTACAACGGTTTAAATCAACTTCGTACTTGTCAGTCTTTTTTAAGATTGCGTTATTAGGACATGAAACCAAGCAAAAATCACACGCAGTACAGTTTCCGCAATGGAAACAACGATCCTTAGCTTCTTTTAAAGCATCTTCTTCAGATATAGTACTGTATATCTCGTTGAAACTTTTAGTTGCTAAATGAGGAGGAAGCCTTTTTGCCTGAGTTGCCTTTAACTTAGAGAACATATAGGTCTTTATTTCTTTAAGCGCAACAGGCGATTGGATAGTTTTAGTTGGTGGTATCCTTTTCTCACATGTCAAAAAATCGTGAATCTGTTGAGCAACACGCATTCCAGAAGCGATTGCATTAGCTACTGTTCTTTTTACATTTACTAGATCCCCACCCCAAAATACCTTGGGATTTTCTTTAAACCATGAAGGTATTTCGAAATCCGGGTCTTCACCTATAGCCATCACAACCGTGTCAACTTCCATCTCAAATTCAGAACCTGGAATGTAATGTAGTTCTTCTCCTTCACGATCAAGTGCAGTTTTCCCTAAACGAATCTTTGTAACTTTTTCTTCTCCGATAATTTCCAAAGGTATGAAGCAAAAAAGCATCTTTACTCCTTCCAATTCTGCTTGCTCTACCTCCGCTGGATGAGCTGGCATGTTCTCTTTCCTTCTCCTGTAAACCAATAAAGGATCGTATCCAAGCCTTTTGAGAGAACGCGAGACATCAATCGCAGTGTTCCCACCACCTATAACGACTATCCTATGGCCAAAAGAAAGCCTTCTTCCTTCGTTTATCATCTTTAACACTTCCAAACCGTTCCATACTCCTTTTAATCCTTCCCCTTCTATGTTCGCACATCTTGCTTTTTGAGCTCCTGTAGCTAAAAAAATAGCATCAAAATCCAATAATCTTTCAAAAGGCATATCCTTCCCTACGCTAACGCCTGTATGAATGGTTATGCCTAGAGACATTATCCTTTGAATTTCACGGCGCAAAACCTCTTTGGGTAACCTGTAAGGCGGTATGCCATAGCGCAAAATCCCTCCGGGTTCTGCCATTGCTTCAAATATCTCGACCTTGTGTCCGAGTAGCCTTAACGCATAGGCACAACTAAGCCCAGCGGGGCCTGAGCCCACTACAGCTATTCTGTAACCAGTAAAAGGCGCTATGCGAGGAAGGTGGTCTTCTGTGGCCCGGTCACCCAAGAACCTTTCTACCCATTGTATCTTCACCGGTTCGTCAAACAATCGCCTATTACATGCTTCTTCACATGGATGAAAACACACACGTCCACACACAGCAGGTAAAGGGTTACTTTTCAACAACAAAGCAATCGCCTCGTTATGTTTGCCTTTTGCAAGAAACCACAAAATCCTCTCAATATCAATCCCTATAGGACAGTTTTCGTTACAAGGAGGTATTTTTGTTTGAAACTGAGGTGCATATTTGCTTTTTTCTGTTTCGAGTAAATCAAATTTATTTTTAACTTCAATCCTAGATTTACACCTGATATCAGTTCGCTGAAGTTGCACACATTGATGGCGAGCAATAACTACAGGTATACTTTTGCGCTGTTCTAAGTAAAATCGAGATTCCCATAAGGCAGCGATCATAGATTCAAGATTATAAGGGTCTACCACCTTTAGAAATTCAATCCCACATGCTTGTATAATATTCTCTAACGACAAAGGTTTCCCTTTCGAATCATCTGCCAAAGTCTCACTAGCTAGCGTTGGCTGAAAACCGGTCATAGCTGTGGTCTGGTTATCTAGGACCACCACTACAAAGGATTTATTGGTATGGACAGCATTCAAAAGTGCAGGGATGCCCGAATGGTAAAAAGTCGAATCTCCTATAGTAACTACAACCATAACATCATTTTTACCATCGTAAATATTAGAAATACCTGAAGCTATTCCTATAGAAGCTCCCATGTTGAGAACTATATCTACAGCACTTTGCCTTTTGCCAAGCGTGTAACACCCTATATCACTACTGTAAATTGCATTAGGAAATACACATTTTATAGCGTAGAAACTCGCTCTATGCGGACATCCAGGACATAAAACCGGAGGCCGTTCTTTGATGTTGAAAATCATATGCTTTCTTGGTTTCGTTCGTTTTTCTGGCAACTTGATTCCTCTTGCCTTTAAAACTTTCAAAAGGGTTGATTCTATTACTTCTGGACTCAGCTCTCCTTCCGTAGGTACATAATGGTTTGACCTCCCGATAATCTTATCGTCATTTCCTATAAGTAGTTCTATAAGGCTGTCTGGTTCTTCCAGCACCAAAACCTTTTCGCATTTTTCCACGAATTGTTTCACTAAAAACTTCGGAAAAGGTATGAGAGTACCTAATTTGAGAACTGGTATCTCGTGTCCTACATTTAGTTCGGCAGTTATTTCAGTGATCGAACCCCACACAGGTCCACTACATATGACACCTAACTTAAAACTCTTTCTCAATTTTTTTAATCGTTGATTCCCCAACAAGATGAAATTAAACCTCCTATCGTTTTCAAATTCTTTTACAATTTCCTCTGCTTTCGAATTAAGCAACTTGTGGAGCTGATACCGCTCCGCGGGTGTAGCTGCCCATCGACTCGGATTTTTCTCAAAAGAAGCCTCTCGCCTAGAATGCGAAATAGGTCCTAAAGTCACACTCTGTCGCGCATGACAGACCCTTAGGGTAGGTCGTAACATAACGGGAATCTCAAAACGCTCTGAAAGCTCAATGCCATAAACTGCCATTTCCTTAGCTTCCTGTGGATCACAGGGGTCAAGAACAGGGATTTTCGCTAATAGCCCCCACAATCGTGAATCTTGTTCGGTTTGAGAACTATGAGGGCCTGGATCGTCAGCGGCTATCAATAAAAAACCACCTTTTGTACCTGTGTAAATCGAGCTAAGCAAAGGATCACTAGCTACGTTTACTCCCACCTGTTTCATGGCAACAGCTGCCCTCTTGCCCAACATAGCTGCAGCAAGTGCCACTTCATATGCTACTTTTTCATTGATTGACCATTCTACATACACATGTATCTTTTCTTCCTCTGCAAAGGCTTTGAACGCAGATAATACCTCAGTCGCAGGTGTTCCAGGATAGGAAGTAAGTATTTGGCATCCTGATTCCAGCAAACCTCTCGCTATAGCTTCATTTCCTAATAGTACCCGTTTTATGACCATTATTTACCGTGATTGCTTTTTAGGCTTCCCAAACGAATCCGCAACTCGCTCAACGCCCATGCTACAAAACATGTAGTTTGTGTGTTTTTTTTGGGAACTTTTTTGAACTGAATAGGTGTATCACTTACAAAAGCACCGTCTTCGGTTTGTACTTTGCTAAGGTAATCCACTGCAAGTAGCAGTCTTTCCTTTAACTCAGTTACAGGACTCAAAGCAAGGATTACATAAGCGGTAACCTCAGGGTCCTCATGAGTTTGAGACGTCATAGAAAAACCACCCGATTCTTTTTGTGTGGTCAAAAGCCATCGAATAGCTTTGTTTATGGGATCGACCCCTGGCTTATAGCCATAACTCATTAGGCTCTTTATCGCCCATGCTGTACAAATTGCAAGAGAAGGGATACCTCTGGTCATCCCAAATCCCCCATCTTGATTCTGACATGATAACAGCCACTCGATCGCCTTTTTTACCATCGGTGTGTTTTCATCCACACTTGCTTCCTTTAACGCACAAAGTACCACGGCAGTATAGATGGATAAAGGATCACCCTCTGTACCTATCCTTGAGAATCCACCGTTTTCCAGTTGAACCTTTTTAAAATATTGCAGTGCTTTACTTATGGCGTCACCCACGTACCCTACCTCTCTTAAAGCAAGAACTGCAAAAGCCGTGTGAGCAGTATTGTTATTCCAGCTACCGTCAAGTTTTTGGTCGTTTAGAATGAACTGAACGCCCTTTTTGAGTTGCTCTGTTTTCACATTGTTCAACGCCAATACTTTTACAGCCCAACTAGTCGGCTCTGATTCTACAGGGAACTCGTCCTTTACCCTAGACCACCCTCCAGATAGATCTTGGTCGGCAAGGATACGGGTAATTGCCTTATTTAGTACCGACTCAAGTTGTACCAATTCTGATTGCCCAAAAAGCGTTACATGTAAAAAAACGATGATAATAAGCACAAGGATATTCTTCATGGCGTTGCCTCCTCACTTCCAAATGAAGGTATAACGATTCCTCCTGACGGAAACACCAATACCTTGGCTCTATCCAGGTCCTTTTTCACGTGTTCCAAAGCGTCTGTAAGCGTTTGAAATACCTTGAATCCGAAATCGTAAGCGAATTCTTTTGCTTCTGGGTCAGTTACATATATAACACGATAATCCCTAACAAGTTCTTTGAAGAATACCAATTGCATAACGTAAGAAACACTCAAACCCTCCATACCAGTGGGCACGCCGTGCTTTAAGGCCTCGCGGTGGAATTCATCCGGATCTTCAATGGTCCTTAGGACTTTTGCCAGGGACTGCATGCTCTGTGGATCTGTCTGAGGACATACCCAGATTATATGTCCTTTTGGCCTGGTGCAAAGCCTCGCCACTAAAAGGGCTTTTGTAGCCTGTACACCCTCTTCAAGTGGGTAGGAAGAAATAATTGTCACATCCGCAAGTTCTGAAACCCTTACTGAGAAGTTAGATCGTAGATACCTTATCGCTTCTTTCTGTTCAAAGAGAGGATCACCACAAAAAATGTTTAATACCTTGCCCTTTTCGTTGAGCACAAAATCCACCTTGAAGATAAGCCCACATAACTTGCCAATTTCCACGATCTCTTCGTAAAATGGATTTCCCTCGATTAGGTCAAGTCTTGCCCTCCGGTTTCTCATCCACGTGAAGTGATGTTCGAATACAGTCCTGTAAGAACAAGCCCCAGGCATAAGGATTTTGTGTCCACCACTGTACCCGGCACAGGGATGAGGAAGACATGTGCCTATCCCGATCACGAGATCTGAAAAAGCTACATAAGGGCTAACCTCCACAGGAGTACCCCACGTGGTCTTCCCCACCAATACGTTCCCCTTTGAAAAAGGATCGTGGACAAAAAGCCTCCCTCTCAAACGTTCAAAAGCCTCCGCACCTATTTTCCGTTCCAGGGCTTCAACAGAGGGCCTCCTGTGTGTCCCTACAGCACAAACGCCTATTACCCTCCCATCCGGAATCCCAGCCCTGTTGAGCCTGTTCAACAACTCCGGAAGAACCAAACCGACTGGGGTCTGTCTCTCAAAATCGTCAAACAACACACATACCCTCATCCAAGGACGGGCTATTTCCTCAATCTTCCCCACCCCTAACGGTGCATCAAGTGCCAAAGCCACTGCCTTTTGTAATCCTTTCAGAAGGGGAGGATTTGATGCCTCAAACATGGCCATGAGATCCCACCCTTCTGGGAGTTCGAAAAACTCCTTTTTCCCCTTAACGTTTACGTAACATACGTCCATCTCAATCCTTTAAACATTGTTTTACCAGTTTTATCCTCTCAGAAAGACGGATCTACGTCAAGGGGTAACTCATAACCAATGACCGAAGCGACTTCAAAGGTGTTTTCTTGACGCAAACTTTATCGAAATTTACTATACCTTTCCCTGCAATATTTACAGCGTTTAAGTAAGTCCAGAAGGGCTTTTCTCCTGTCTATTTTCGCTTCCGTAAGTTCTTTCGGAAGACATTTGAAGTCAGAACCTTCAAGCTTGGGCAAAATTGAATTATGTTTAAATCCCCTTTTTAACATCTCTTGAGCAAGTTCGTCATGTCTGTTGTAAATGGATCCGATTTCTAACAGGTTATTTTTGATAAAACCGTCAAGACGCTTGCCTTTTCTAATAGCCCCTATAAACATATGGATTTCACAATGTTCTCCTAAAAGGTGTTTATCACACATAAATTTTGGATCCACCATCCACATCCTCATTTTGGTCCCTTTTTGGCTTCTGATTCGTTGACCTACCCTTTGTTTTTACTATAGCATATTTGAAGAAGCGGTGAGGAAGCCTATAAAAGTCTTACCTTACGAAAAAAACGCAATAGAGTATCTCATTAGGGAACTCATCAAATTTCCGCGCCAAGAAGGGGATTTACTGTTCACGCATGTGCTTGTCCTTTTTCCGCACCGGCGCCCTATACTCTACCTAAAAGAGGGACTAAGGGCGGTTTTAAAGAAGCCATTTGTACCGCCTCGTGCCTTTTCCCTTGAGGATTTTGTCCAATTACTTTCGCTTTATATGGAGGAAAGACCCAAACGCCTCCTTAGGCCCATTGACCAAGCCTGGCTTATCTATCTATCGGCAAAAGAGGCGAAGCTCGATGAGATAGGGGATTTCGATTCCTTTTTCCCTTGGGGGTTGAAGTTGTCCGAGCTTTTCGAAGAGTTATTTGAAGAAATGGTTGAACCTATACCTTTGTCCTATCTGGAAGGTATACCGCGAAAGGCTAAACGGCTCTTTGAAGCGTTGGACAGCATATGGAGGACTTACAATGCGCTACTTGACCGTAACGGATTTACAACTCCTGCCAAGAGGAAGAAGGAAATAGCCCAAAAGGTCGAAATCCTCCCTCATGAAACCGTACCCCATTTTGCTTTGGGCTTTTACGCGCTTACAAGATCAGAGGACCTTTTGTTCAGAGGTCTATGGGAAAAAGGGACCCAGTTCATATGGCAAGCCCCAAAACCCTTGCCTCCCCTTTTGGAAAGGTGGCAGAAGGAATGGGGAGCGGAAGTGGAATACGCGTGGGACAGCCCCCCGATGAACACCGTCCTTCACTTTGTGGAAGCTTATGACGTACACTCGCAGATCTCAAAGGCCCTTAGTCTCTTTCGCACCGATGGTGAGCATGTCAAACAGGCCTTAATACTTGTCGAACCTTCTCTGCTCTTGCCGCTGGTAGAAGAGCTACCCGAAGACATGGAAGTGAACATAACCCTTGGGTATCCTTTAGACCAAACTCCTTTCTGGGGGTTCATAGAACAAGTATTACGCCTTATTGAAGGATCCGATAGGAAAAAAGGCTATTATCACAAAGACTACCTCTCAATTGTGCGACATCCTTTTTTAAGGAGTTTAAATACGCCTGGAGGAAAGCCCGTAAAGGGCCTCTTTCATTTCTTGGAGCGTCTGATAGTCGAAAGGCTCGGGCCGTATTTTGATCGATATGAGGTTGAGTCCCTCGTAGCCTCCGAATGGGAAGCCCTAAAGGCATTAGGGTATGATCCGAAGGACGCTCTGTCTTGTATTGGCAGCATCCACAATAAAGTGCTCAAACCCTTAGAGGAAGTGGAAACCCTGGATGACCTAATAAGGGGGCTAAAAACCCTAATGGAGTTCCTTTATCCTTTGTTAAAAGAAAGCAGTGACCTATTGGCAAATACGGGCTTTTCCTTTTTCCAAAGTAAGGTCATACCGGTTTTAGAAGGCCTGCTTATAAAAAGGGTACCTATAAGAAGGCGCTTCCTCTTCCAGATCCTTAGGTACCTTGTCTCCGGCACGAGGATACCCTTTGAAGGAGAACCTTTGGTCGACCTCCAGGTCATGGGCTTATTGGAAAGCAGGCTACTTCAGTTCGACCGCGTGATCTTCCTTCAGCTTAACGAAGGCGTCATCCCCTCTCAAAGGGGTTATGACCCCATCCTTCCCCCGTCTCTTAGGCCAGTTTTAGGCTTACCTGAAAGGGAAAGGGAAGAACAGATCATATGGTATCACTTTGAGAGGTTGGTGAAGTCCTCAAGGGAAGTATATCTGCTTTGGCAAAACTCGGTGGCCTCCACGAGCAAGCATTTGGAAATAAAGGCTTCGCGCAGCCGTTTTGTCGAAAGGCTTCTTTGGGAAGAAGAAAGAAAAAGACGCGAGCTCCTTGACGGTCAAATCGAGAGGATCCCTCTCTCCATACCACCTTCCCATTTCCCTAAAAAGGAAGGGATCCCCAAGGAAAAGGAAAGGGCAAAACTCACACTCCTTTCCCTTTCACAGGGCAAAGGGATTTCTGCAACCTTGCTCAACACCTATTTGGAATGTCCCCTTAAATTCTATTACAAGTACACCTTGGGATTGGACCCCCCAAGGGCCGTTGTAGAGGAAGTAGAAGGCGACCTGTTAGGAGAACTCCTCCACAGAACCCTTGAAGACTACTTCAAGCCTTTCATAGGGAAGACATATAACCCCAAGAAGGACAATGACCCAGACCTTCTTTATAGGATCTTCCTCGGCCACTTGGATTCCTCTCCCCTTTCCCGCCTTGGCCCAGAGAAGCGCTTTTTCCTCCAAGAAGCGGTCAAGTTCAGGCTAAAGGAGTTCCTCGAACATCAAAAAGGGTCCTTTGACATCCTTGCATTGGAAAAGGAAATGACTTTAACGCTTAAGTTGCTCGATTATGAATGGAAGTTCTATGGAAAGATCGACCGAATAGACCGCAGGGGAGACAAGATAATGATCTTGGACTACAAAACCGGCAGTGTAAAAGATCCTCCCTCCATCAAATCCCTTTTAGAGTGCCCTTTACCTCAAGATTTGGATTGGGAGTCATTGGCGTTGATAAGGAGAAAAATACGAGATCTACAATTGCCCCTCTACCTATTCCTTTATTCGGGTGGAAATAAAAAAGCCCTCTTTTTAACAAATGCCGCATACGTGGTCCTTTCTAGATCCCAAACCGAGGAACAAGAGAGAGAAAAGAGGTTAATCAAAAACAACGTGGAAACATGGGCCAATTGGCTTAGCGAAAGCTTACCTAGGGTTTTGGGTTTCCTTCTGAAACACATCATGTACTCAGACTTTTACTTTAAGGCTACAGACGAGGAAAGCTGCCAGTTTTGCGATTATGAACCTATTTGCCACTTCTCTTGGTAAGAACTTGACCTCGAGAGGTTTTTCGTTTATTTATCCATTAGAAACTGGGGGATCGTCTAGCGGCAGGACGCGAGGCTCTGGACCTCGTAGCCGGGGTTCGAATCCTCGTCCCCCAGCCAGGTGGTCCCATCGTCTAGCGGCCTAGGATACTGGCCTCTCACGCCAGAGACACGGGTTCGAGTCCCGTTGGGACCACCAACTTAGTTTTCTTCCAGTACAAACCTCACCGGTACCCTTACATAACAAGGTACGGGTTTTCCGTGGTGTTTTGCGGGTTCAAAGAGGCTTTGTCGTATGGCTTTTTTTGCCTCCTCATCGAAACCAAATCCCGCAGACCTTAGCACTTGTACTTCTTTAACCCTTCCATTTTCATCCACTAGTACCCTAAGGACCACCAGGCCTTCTTTCCCCATCTTTCTTGCTATTTCCGGGTATTTGGGCTTGACCAAGGTTTTAAAGTAAGGACGCTGGCTGACCTCCGATTCTTCATAGACAAAAAGAAGACGTTCCTCTTCTGTACTTTGGTGTAAGTCTCCGGTCTTTGAACTTAAGGCCACACTGTCTGAAATCAGGCTTTCTGTGTGTTCCTTTTTCTCTGTAAGGGGGTCATCGGCTAAAGTTTCCTCCAGTTCCCAATACTTCACACCCTCAGAAGTCTGAGGGCTTTCCAAAAATTCACCAAGCGAAGGCCTTGCTTTTTTAAGGACAAGAAGGGGATTTGGGTTGGTACCCCTAACTTGAGGGGGGGTGGCTATAGAACTTTCTCTGGCCTTGAGGCTACCTTGTTGAGGGTCAGAAAAAGTAGGCAGTTCCACCAGTTTAACCTCAAGGGCGACAGGTGCAAGAGCTTTCTTTTTGCCACTATGTGAAAGGAACAAAAAGGCACTTGCATGGATGAAGAGGGAGGCAAAAAGGAAAAACCAAAGCCTTATCTTACGGTCTCCAATGGCTCTCATAACTAAAAACAAAAGGCCATAAAGGCCCTTTTGGCCTTCATGGCCTCTGTTTCCCCTTCGGTAAGGATAACCGATCCTCTAAGTAAGCGTCAAGGACATAGACGAACAAGTTATTCGTCATAGTCCTTTGTCAATTTCAAAGCAAGGGAAAAGAACAAAAGGCAATATCCCCCGAGCACAACCCAAGACAAAAGGGCCATTTTATCGAACGCGGTCCTTCTTATAAGTAAATTTGTATGGGTCAATGGCATTAGGTAGACAAAAGGGCGTAGAAATCCTGGGATCCTCTCCAGGGGAAAAAAGGTGCCGCAGAAAAAGGCCATAGGGAGGATGAGGAAGTTGGAATATGTGGCTGTTTCCTCATGCCCCTTGCTCAGCATACCGACCACAAAACCCAGACTGGCAAAAAGGAAACAGTTCATGACAAAGGCTATCCAAAAGGGCGCCTTGAGCGAAATTCCTGAGGGTACAAGCAGGCCTGCCAGAAGTACAAGGAAACCTGCAAAAAGGCCTTTTACCATAGCTGACAACACTTCTCCTAAAACTACACAAAAGAGGGGTATAGGGGCTTGAAGGAGGACTTGAAAGGTCTTGAAATGAAGACGTCCAAGGTTTACCGAATTAGCTATCCAGGAGTACGAATTCACCATAGAGCTCATTGCCACAAGTCCGGGTATGAGGAATCCGAGGTAACTGTAAGAGGAAGAAATCCGTATGTCTCTCCCTAACCCTAACCCAAACACTATCAAGTAGATCAAAGGGACCATCATAGCCGAGAGGAAGTATCCAAGGCGGAAAAACCTCCTCTTAAAAAGTAGCATTTCTCGGAAGAACACAGGATACCAATCAAATCCCCTCATTTCATTTTTCTCCCTGTCAGGGCGATAAAGACGTCCTCCAAGTTAACCTTCCTTATGGTCAAAGGGATCCCCTTTTCCCTGACAAATCCATAAGCCTCCTCTTGGTCCTTACAAAACCATTGGTGAAGCCGTCCTTTCGCATCGATATGTTCTAGGACAAATTCACCTAGCCGGCTCTTCAACTCGTCCGGGGTACCCATAGCTATGATCTTACCCTCATGAATGATGGCAACCCTGTCGCACAGGCTCTCGGCCTCTTCGATATAGTGGGTAGTGATGAAGATGGTCTTACCTTGTGCCTTTCCTTTCCTTATGACGTCCCATATGGTCCTCCTTGCTTGTGGATCTAGACCAGTTGTTGGTTCGTCCAGGAACAGGATAGGGGGATCTGGTAAAAGGGCCCTTGCGAGGATAAGTCTTCTCTGCATTCCACCAGAAAGAGACGAAACCAAGGAATTCTTCCTTTCCTTAATCCCTAAGGCCTCTAGAAGATACTCAATTTTTTGCCTTAAGCGAGGCACCTTGTGTAAGAAACCGTATACCAGGAGGTTTTCGTAAACGGTGAGTTCTTTGTCCAGGTTGTTCTCTTGGTGTACCACTCCTATGACTCCTTTCACTCTTAAAGGCTCCTTAACTACATCAAAACCCATGACATATGCGAAGCCCTCGTCCGGTTTTGTAAGGGTAGTGAGGATCCTTATAAGCGTGGTCTTCCCTGCACCATTTGGACCGATAAGGCCAAAAACCTCTCCTCTTTCCACCTCAAGTGAAACCCCATCTAAAGCCTTAAGGCCGTTATAAGACTTAGCGACGGACTTAACATAAATTGTTGCATTTATAGGGAATGCCATCACTTAATCCCACATACCTTATTACTCCCAAAATCTGCAAGTCCTTGCTGTTCAAACGCCATTTTCAAGGTTGGCGTTAATTTGACACAAATATAAAACCCTTTTTAACCACCTGCTTGACTTTTCGTATTAAATATTGTATACAAAAAATAAATACCCTCTGAGGAGGTGTGAAGATGAAAAAAATGGTTTTAAAATTCATAGGTACCTTCCTTTTAGGGATGATATATGTCTTAACTTTTTTGAGGGCTCAGACAGCTAACGCATCCATGATCGAGTTACGCTACGCTAATTTCCCGGCGCCTACGACTTTTCCGTGTGTCCAAATGGAACGGTGGGCTAAGGAAGTAGAAAAACGCACAGGTGGAAAGGTTAAGGTTAAAACCTTTCCTGGAGGCACACTTCTTGATGCTAAGGGGATGTTTGACGGTGTAGTAGCAGGACTTGCGGATATCGGTTGTTTTTGCCCTTCCTATCACCCAGGTATGTTTCCACTACTTGAAGCGATGGATTTGCCGATCGGTTGGCCTAACACAAAAGTAGCTTCTTTGACATTGTTAAAACTCTATCAAAAATGGCAACCTAAGGAACTCGAAAAAGTAAAAGTTCTTACTATGTTTACGTGTGCCCCAATGCATATAGCTAGTAAGATACCGATAAAAAACCTTGCTGATCTTAAGGGTGTGGAACTCCGTGCAGCTGGCGCAAGTGTCCCTTACCTTAAGGCACTGGGAGCCACCCCTGTGGGTATGCCTATGAGCGATGTCCCTGAAGCTCTACAAAAGGGTTTAATAAAAGGGTATCTATCTTCCATTGAAGTGCTTAAAGATTATAAATTTGCAGAATATTGTAGACATGTTACTTATTTAGGCGATAGTATTGTAACATTTGCTGTGATTATGAATAAAAAAAGTTGGGAATCGCTTCCTAAAGATGTCCAGAAATTGTTCGATAACATGGCGGAGGAGCAAAGTCTTTGGACAGGAACTTATATGGATGATTACATAAAGGAAGTTATTGATTGGACCATCAATACTTACAAAGTGCAATATTACAGTTTGCCAGAATCAGACATAGCTAAAAAGAAAGAGCTTATAAAACCTCTTTTTGATGACTATTTGGCACGTGCAAAGGCGAAAGGGATTCCGGCAGATGAGGTTTTAAAGGATATTTTCGCCTTACGAGATGAAATGTCTAAGAAGTACCCTGAAACTAGGTAAAGGACCTATATGAGAAGGGCGCTTCGATATATAGGTTTTATAATATTATTGTTTCTGGCAAGTGTAACAGGAACGAATATGTTAATGAGACCTTTGGGCGCCCCTATTGCAGGGGCGCCCGATTTGGTCTCACTTGGTGGGGTAGTTTTCATGTCCATAGCTATAATTTTTGCAGAGTTAGAACGTGCTCATACAGTAGTTGATATGTTGTTACGTAAATTCACTGTCAAGACAAAAAACTTAATTTCTAAGATAGCTCTCATTGTAAGCACAATAATTTCAGGATTTTTAAGCTTTGAATCTTTCACATGGTTTCTTCAGGTGTGCAAAAGGGCCGAGTCTTCAGAGACTTTAAGGATTCCTCTTGCTCCATTTGTGCTTTTCGTTGCAGGAAGTTTTTGTGTTCTTAGTTTTCACTTGAGTCGCAAAATCTTGACAGAGGAAAGAACCGGAATGTAAGAACTTATGGAAGGGGCTGCACTAATAGGACTATGCGGGATTTTCCTGCTATTGGTTATTTTATTCCTGTTAGCCATACCTGTTGGTTTTGCTATGGCACTTGTTGGTATGTTAGGAATTAGTTATTTAGTCTCTCCTAAAGTTGCAATTTCAACGGCAGTGAGTGCTGCATGGACTACCTTTTCCTCGTATGGTTTTTCTGCTATCCCTCTTTTTGTTCTTATGGGTGCTATCGTTTTTCGCTGCGGCATAAGTGAGAGGATGTTTGAATGCGCTTATAGATGGATGGGACACAAAAAAGGAGGGCTTGCTGTTTCTACCCTTTTAGCATGTGCTGGATTTGCTGCAGTATGTGGATCCAATACAGCAACTGCAGCAACTATGAGCACAGTAGTGATACCAGAAATGAAACGTTATAAATATGGACCTGTGCTCACCGGAGGGGTAATTGCATGTGGTTCAACACTCGGAGTAGTCATACCACCCAGTATTGTCTTGATCGTGTATGGTCTTTACACAGGACAACCTATTTCGAAACTGTTTATAGGTTCTATTGTCCCAGGAGTTATGCTGACCTTCTTATTCATAGCGGTAGTTTGGTTAATAGTTTGGCGCCGCCCCCAAGTAGCCCCTGCAGGACCAATTTTCACTTGGACTCAACGAATAAAAGCGTTACGTGGTACGCTCGAGGTCATGGCCATCTTTGCTTTACTTATGGGGGGACTATATAAAGGATGGTTTACCCCAACAGAGGCAGGTGGAGCAGGAACCTTGTTCAGCATACTTGTAGCAGCAATAAGCGGCAAGCTGGGGTTTAGGAAATTTCTACAAGCCATTGATGATACACTTCGTCTCACCGGTATGGTACTTATGATCTTATTTGGAGCTTTAGTTTTCGGCAAGTTTATAACGCTTTCTGGACTGCCTCAATTTGTTGCGTCTGAGATAATGCGTATAGGCGTTTCAAGGTGGATACTTTTCGGCGTTTTAATGGTTATATATATTATTGGTGGAGCTATTATGGATGCTTTAGCCTTTCTTTTAGTAACACTACCAATAGTATTTCCAATAGCATTGCTGAATAATATTGATCCCATATGGTTTGGAATATGGCTTAATATATTAACAACTATGGGAGCAGTTACACCTCCTGTAGGAGTAAACGCTTATATTGTGGGCTCCATTGATCCAGAAATAACACTTAATCACGTTTTTCGTGGTGTATTTGCTTTTCTACCGGCTTATATAATTTGTTTGATTTTAATCATAATCTTTCCTCAATTGGTAATAACATGAGAGCCAATGGAGGTATCAAATGGAATACAAAGTAGTAGGGAAAAGTTTCCCTAGGCGTGATGCCTATTCCAAGGTAACGGGTGAAGCCGTGTACACAGCGGATATAAAGCTCCCAGGGATGCTTGTGGCCAAAGTCTTAAGAAGTCCTTTTCCTCATGCCCGCATTCTCAATATCGATGTCTCCCGTGCAAAAACTTTGATTGGCGTTAAAGCTGTGGTTACCGGTTTTGATACAAAAAGAGTAAAGTGGGGTGTTTTTCCCTATACTCGGGATCACCCTATGTTACCCACTGATAAGGTCCGTTATATTGGAGAGGACGTAGCAGCAGTGGCTGCCGTAGATGAAGAAACCGCTCTGGAAGCTCTTGATTTGATAAAAGTAGAGTACGAACCCTTGCCAGCGGTTTTTGATCCAATTGAGGCCATGCAAGAAGGGGCACCTTTAATCCACGAGGAGTTCCCTCGAAACATTAATGTCCATGTCCATATAGAAAGGGGAGATGTAGATAAAGCGTTCAAGGAAGCCTATTTGGTCAGGGAAGATACCTTCAGGGCCGCTGGTGAGGCTTATGCCATGCTTGAACCTTATGCAGTGGTAGCCTTTTACCACGACGGTTACTTGGAACTTTGGTGCCCTAACGCAGGTCCTCATGTAAGGGCAAAGGCCCTATCCAATCTCTTAGGAATTCCGCTCCACAGGATCAAAGTAAGACATGTAACTATAGGAGGAGCTTTTGGAGGGAGAAGTGAAGTACAACCTGCTGATTTTATCGCTTCACTGCTCTCGATAAAAACAGGTAGACCTGTGAAACTTGTACTTACTCGTGAAGAAAATGCTATGTCTACAAGGCAAGTTCATGACGTGATTGCCACTATAAAAACAGCGGTAAAGAAGGATGGAACAATCATAGGCAAGGAATTTAAGGTTATTTATGATGGTGGTGCTTATAGTTCTACTGGTCCAATAGCTACTTCTGTACCATTCTATGTATATGAAGAAACCTATCGCTTGCCAAACGTGCGTTATGATGGATATAGGGTCTTTACTAATAAAGGAATACGAGGAATGTATGGTTGCCATGGTAGGGCTTTTCTTGTGGGTAATGAGGTACAACTTGACATCATAGCTGAGGAGTTAGGCTTAGACCCTGTAGAAATAAGGTTAAAAAATGGGTTAAAGACAGGCGAAGAAACAGCCACAAGGTCAAAAATAATAAGTTGCGGGCTCGAAGAAACTATTAAGAAAGCAGTTGAGGTCTCAGAGTGGCGAAATAAACGGAAAAATTTACCCAGAGGCAAGGGCATAGGTTTGAGCTCAGTGGCTATGATGTGTGGATTCCCTATGGGCTTCAGGTCCAGCTCCACTTGCTATATAAAGTTTGATGAAGATGGCCACGCAACTATTATTACTGCTATAGTCGACAATGGTCAAGGTAATGAGCAAATGGTATTGCAAATTGCAGCTGAAGTTCTTGGTTTATCGCTGGAAAATATAAACCTTGTAAATGCAGACACAGAAGTAACAAGCCTAGACCCTGGTGCGTATTCGCAAGCTGCTACGTTTGTAGGCGGTAATGCAGTGAAGCGTGCGTGTGAAGATGCAAAAAGACAGATTTTAGCCTTAGCTTCTGAAATAATAAAGGTGTCTGAAGATCAACTTGAATTAAGAGATGGAATGGTAATTAGTAAAGATAACGCATATAAACTACCAATTGCCACTGTTATAAGAGAAGCTTTTTATCGTGGAAAACCTATCATTGGCATAGGTTGTTATATGCCAAATATCGACAGGGAAAGAGAATGGGTCTCTAACCCTTACGGGCAGTTAGCAGGAACTTTTTCTTATGGCACAACAGTAGCCGAGATGGAGGTCGATCTCAATACTGGGAAAGTATGGTTCAAGAATGCAGTGGGAGCTCATGACTGCGGATTTCCAATAAATCCCATGGCTGTAGAGGGTCAGATTGAAGGCTCGATTGTTCAAGCTGGCGTGGCCCTTTTGATGGAGAAAAACCTTTGGCACAAAGGTTTTTTGCTAAACCCCGATCTTCTGGAATACAAGGTTCCCTTAGCGTGCGACGTTCCAAAGATCCAACCAATTATTGTCGAATCCTATGACCCTGAAGGACCTTTTGGAGCGAAAGAAGGAGGACTCACCATTAGGATGAACGCCTATAGTGCCCTTGCGTGTGCCCTGTACCATGCTTTAGGTTTCCCAATTTATGAACTACCTTATACGCCTGACATCATATGGAGGTACATCAAAAAGCATTACATAAAGGAGGATTGAAGGATGTTAATACTCCCACGTTTCGATTACGTTAGGCCTACATCTATTAAAGAAGCTATTTCTTATAATCTAAGATCGAAAAATGCTCTATATCTCGCTGGAGGTACGGACCTTATACCTCGTATGAAACTTGGATTAAATAAGCCAGAATTGATAATAGATCTAAAAGGAATTGAAGATATTGAAGGCATTAAAGCAGATAACGATACTATTTCAATTGGAGCTCTTACCACTTTATGGGAACTGGAAAGGTCAAAACTATTGCAGGAATACTTTCCACACCTTGTCAATGCAATAAATTTGACCTCTTGTGAGACTCTCAAAACTAGAGCTACAATCGGTGGCAACATTATACAAGAACTTAGATGCCTCTTTTACAACCAATCCGAATTTTGGAGGAAAGCAAAGGGATTGTGTTTTAAAACAGGAGGATATAGGTGCCATATAACTGGCAAACAGAATTGTCATGCGAATTATCGTAGTGATTTAGGACCTGTATTGTTAAGCCTCCACGCTAAGCTTGTTTTAGAGGGACCTGCGGGTAGAAGGGAGATGTTAATCACCGATCTTTACACAGGGGAAGCGGCACATCCATATAACCTTTTCGAAGGGGAAATTATTACCCATATAGTCCTCTCACGAAAAAAGACCAAAGGGGGGTACTGGAAACTAAGGGTAAGAGGGGCAATTGACTATCCTGAAGCTTGTGTCGCCATATCTGTAATTGACGGGAGCATAAACATAGCAGTGGGTGCCCTCGGTCCTTCTCCATATCTTCTCACGCTTTCCACAAGCGACTTACGTTATCTCGATGAGTTTTTTGAAAAAATACAGCCTGTGGCTAATACCTTCCTCGAGCCACGCTACCGTTGGGAAATGGCGAAATATATGGCTAAAAAGCTTGTGCTACAATTTTCAAAAGGAGGGAAAAATGAACATGATAGAGGTGAAGTTTAAGGTAAACGGAGACCAGGTAAGAATGCTGGTAAAACCTTACGAAACCCTCCTATACACCTTGCGCGAGAGACTCCACTTAACGGGAGCCAAAGAAGGTTGCGGGTTAGGCGCTTGCGGAAGTTGTACGGTTCTTATAAATGGTAAACCAATGCGGTCATGCCTTGTGCTTACCCTAGAAGTGGAAGGCAAGGATGTAAGGACGATAGAAGGTTTAAAGAAAAACGGTGGATTACACATCCTGCAACGCAAATTTATTGAACATGGTGCAGTCCAATGTGGTTTCTGTACATCGGGTATGATCCTTACTGCGTTATATCTTTTAGAAACGGAAGAAAAAATTGACCACGAAAAGGTAATTCGTGCCATTTCATCTAACATATGTCGATGCACTGGCTACCAAAAAATAATAAATGCCATAGAAGATGCTGCAAAAGAGGTAGGAAAATGGAGTTATTAGGGATTGATCACATTTGTATTGCAATACGCAATCTTAATGAAACCAGGCGCAAGTATGAAGAAGATTTAGGTTTGAAACCCTTTGTGGTCTATGAAGCGCCTGAAGAAAAAATAAAAGTAGTCAGATACTATGTAGGAGGAGTTGCAATCGAACTTATTGAACCCACAGATGAGGATAGTGAAGTAGCTAAGTTCCTGCGTAAAAAAGGCGAGGGGGTTTACTTAATATCCTATCGGGTTAACGATGTTGAAAAGGCCCTGGAAGAATTGCGCCAAAAGGGCATAAAGACCATAGATCAGAAACCTCGCTTTCTTATGGGCAATAGATATGCATTTATCCATCACCCAAAAGAACTCGGCGGTGTTTTGACGGAGATATTGGACGGTGAGTTTAAACCATAAGCACCGAAAAGTTCCCTTACAGCTTCAAAAGGATCGATTTGGCCAGAAAGAAGGCGGTGCAAAATTTGGTCATATACTTCCCCTTTCTTAAGTTTTGTTTGGATAAAATAAATAAAAAGCTTTTCAAGCGCTTTTTTTATTAAGTCATGATGTTTCTTAACAATCATTTCCTTTTGTTTTAAAAATTCTAAGTGTCTGTCTAAGTATTCTAATACTTCTCTTGTCCCTTTACCTGTACGCGCACTAACGGCGATAACAGGAACCTTCCACCCGTTTTCTGAGTAATTTTCAAACTTAGATAAGTAAGCTGCTAAAAGTTCCCCCTCAGGTAAGTCAGCTTTATTTACCACTATAATATCAGCCACTTCTATTAATCCTGCCTTTAACATTTGTATGTCATCACCATGTGAAGGCGAAAGTAACAACACGGTTGTAAAAGCTGCTTCCTTCACTTCTTTTTCGTCCTGCCCCACTCCTACTGTTTCTATAATTACATAATCAAATCCTGTGGCGCAGAATGTTTCTATCATCCACCACGTGGAAAGACCAAGCCCTCCAGTACTACTTTGAGACGGAGCACTTTTTATAAAGACTAAAGGATTATTTGCATGCCTTTGCATCCTTATACGGTCTCCAAAAAAAGTACCTCCTGAAACCTCACTCGTTGGATCTACTAACAAAACTGCAACACTTTTGTTTTCTTTACTAAATTCCTCTATTATCCTGTCTATAAATGTAGACTTCCCGACTCCTTGGGATCCTGTTATTCCTATAATATGAGTATTTTTTACATACGGTATTATCCGTTTAAGCCCTGAGTAAGCCCACGATTCCATTTCCTCTAGCCCTCTGAGGAACCTTGCAAGTGCCTTTCTGTCTCCGAGAAGCAATCGATCAACCAGGTCCATGATTTAAGCTTTTTGTTTTAGAAGTTCTTTTAGCACCTTTTCAGGAGTTATGGGTAACTGTTTCACTCTGATACCAACAGCATCATAGATAGCATTAGCAATAGCCGGAGCCGTTGGCACACATCCTGGTTCTCCTATCCCCTTCGCTCCAAATGGTCCTTTAGGTTCATAAGGCTCAAGTAGCACAACTTCTATAGGCGGAACGTCTTTAGCAGTCAATATCTTATAGTCGAGAAAGTTGGGATTCTTGAGATCTCCTCTTTCGAATTTCATCTCCTCGGTAAGAGCGTATCCTAATCCCATCATTACACCTCCATATATCTGACCTTCAAGAAGCATGGGATTTATCGCTTTTCCTACATCATGCACCGCTACGTACCTTAGAACTTCCACCTGTCCCGTGTCAGGATCTACTTTTACCTCAACACCATGGGCTCCATAAGCATAAGCCTCAGAAAAGTTGCCTTGAAATTTTTTATCAAGCATTTCAGTATCTGGATCATAAAAATGCTCTGCCATAAACATCATCCCCTGTGTTCGGAAATGCGCTGACCTTAAAACCTTTTCGAGTTCGATCTTTTTACTAGGATTGGTTTTTGAATAAATTACTTCATCTTTGATCGTTAAATCGGCAGCTTCAACACCCAAGGATAAGGCAGCAACTTCGAGGATTTGTTTCTTAATTTTTCTCGCTGCTCCGAGCGCTGAATGACAAGCAATAAAGGTAGTCCTACTTGCATGTACTCCAACATCCCATGGGCACACATCAGTATCGTTCATTATCACTGTCACCTTTTCTACAGGCAAACCCAACTCTTCAGCCACAACCTGAGCTATCACAGTATCAGCTCCTTGTCCAATATCTGTCGCACCGCTAAAAACAAAACACCTTCCAAAATCGTCTATCTTTATAATTGTGCCGCATGCATCAGAACGGTAAACACGAGCACCTCCCCCTACATGAATGAGTGCGGCAACACCCACACCACGTCCATTCCTACGTCCCCTTTTCTCTTTCCACTGGAGGCGCTTACCTACTTCTTCCAGACATTCCCTTAAGGCACATGAAGAGACCCTAAACCCTTGGGGGGTAACCTCTCCAGGTTCATTAGCATTAATCAACCTGAACTCAAGAGGATCAATACCAGCAGCCTCTGCTAATTGGTCCATAGAGCATTCTATAGCAAAGGTAGCTTGTGGATTTCCATAACCTCTCATAGCTTGGCAGTAAGTGTTATTAGTGTACACACAAATAGCTGTATATTTAACTACAGGTACTTTATACAAGGATGAAATCGGCATCATCATTACTGACGGCGTAGTAGCTCCCCAGGATGTTCTACCGCCGTTGTCAAGTATCATGTGTACTTCTCTAAACGTAAGTTTTCCATCTTTGTCACATCCTTGTGTAATATCTATAATCACTTTCTGCCGTGGTGAAGTGTATCTAAATTCCTCTTCACGAGTAAAGGTTATCTTTACCGGCTTTTTGGTATACCACGCCAGTAAAATGGCTATATACTCGTATGGATAAGTATCAAGCTTTGAACCAAAACCACCACCTATATACGGCTGGATTATTCTCACGTTCTTATCGCCAAGCCCTAAGAACTTTAGAGCTTCCTTGAACTCTCTCTGAGCCAGATATGGAATTTGTGTGGGGGAATATAAAATAAGGTTACCCGATGGGTCAAAAGAAGCGATGCAGCCGGTGGTACCCATACAGCAATGGGTTACCCAGCTAGTTTCAAATCTATCGCTTACAATGTGAGCTGATTTCCGTTTCGCTTCTTCGAGATCACCCACTTCTAACTTCCAAGGAAGCTTTAAAACATTTGTTCCATGCTCTTCATGAATCAGGGGTGCCCCTTCTTGCATGGCTTCCAAAGGGTCAAAAACTGCCGGTAGCGGCTCGTAATCAACCTTGATAAGGCTTATGGCTTCCTCCGCTATCTCAGGATCTATCGCAGCAACCGCAGCCACTTCATCCCTCCTAGTAACTACCTTTCCTTTCTTTAAGGGCATATTGTCTTTATAAAAACCAAAACGAATTTCAGGAACGTCATACCCCGTGAGCACTGCCTTAACCCCAGGAAGTCTTTTAGCGCGAGATACGTCTATGTTAAGAATCCTGGCATGCGGGATTGAGCTCCAAAGGATTTTTCCATAAAGCATACCTGGTAGCTTAATGTCATGGATATATGTAGCCGTGCCTGTAACTTTATAAATAGCGTCACGTTTAGGTACCGGCTTCCCAACCGTTTTTAATTCCTGCCATTCCTGCATCGTCAGACTCCTTTTAATATTCTAGAGGCCTCCTTTATGGCCTTAATGATCTGTACATAGCCTGTACACCGGCAAAGATTGCCGCAAATAGCATCGCGTATCTCTTCTTCAGTAGGATCAAGGTTTTCGTCCAGAAGCGCTTTGGCAGACATTATCATCCCTGGTGTACAGAATCCACATTGTACAGCTCCTTTTTCTATAAAAGCACGCTGAATAGGATGAAGCCCACCCTCTATCCCCACATTAAGCCCTTCAATTGTCCAAACTTCTTTTCCTTCTACTTCAAGCACAGGATAAATACATGAAACCACCGCCTTTCTATCTACAATTACGGTACATGCGCCACACTCGCCCATGCCACATCCTTCTTTTGTTCCAATAAGCCCTAACACTTCACGAATGGTGTAAAGTAGAGTCCAATATGGTTCCACCTCAAGTTGAATATCCTCTCCGTTGAGCTTAAAGGAAATCCTCTTTTTCATGCTTCTCCCCCAAAGGAATCAAGTAATCGATAGATACAAAGGAGACAAAGTCTTGCAGGTAAAACTTTTATCATCTCCCTTCTATACCAAGCCTCCCCCCTGAAGGTATCTCGAGGTTGAGCTTCTGAGGCTGCAATGGCGCCGAACTCCGTTAAGGTTCTTCTGGAAAGCCTCTGCCCTTTTAGGAATTCTTCAGCCTTATGGGTTCTTATAGGTTTAGGAGCCGCAACTCCAAGTGCTAATCGTACATCTTTACAATAAATCGCGCTTCGCTCAAGTGCTTCAAATTGTTCTTCAATCTCTCCATTCTTCACTGCTTTAAGTTTTTCCACATCCTCAAAAATTACATCGATCCATAAGGCAACACCAATTATTGCAAGGTCCATCCCCTTCCTCCTACTATGCTTCCAGTAAGCGCTTGCAGAACTCATGCGAGGCAAAGGGATAATAATTTCCGTCAGCACCTCATCAGAAGAAAGCACTGTTTTTCCAGGTCCAAGGAAAAATTCTTCAATTGGAAAGGTCTTCAACCCATTATGACCTTTTATTGTAAGGCGGGCATCGTGTACCAAAAGCGGAGGCACTGTATCAGCAGATGGTGCAGCATTACAAATATTTCCACCAATTGTCGCAACATTCCTTATTTGCACTGATCCAAGTTGACGTACTGCATCTATAAGCGCTCCTAATTTTTGAATGTGAGGATTCTTTTCTAATTCGCGATGTGTAGTAATTGCACCTATTTTTAATTCTTCTTCTGAAACTTTTATATACGATCCTTCTGAGATATTTTTTATGCTTATAAGGACTTCTGGAGTAATTTTCCCTTGTTTAATTGCTACCATAACATCAGTACCGCCTGCGATTAATTTTGCTTTATCTCCATAATGCGAAAGTAGATCCACTGCTTCCTCAAAACTCTTTGCTTTTATGTATTCAAACTTCTTCAACATAACTGCCTCCTGAACAGTTTCTACACACCTCTCATATCTATAACCCTCTTTGTTTTACGATCTGTACGCGGCAAGGTACCGTAATCAACTACTTCTACTACACATGAAACTAGTAATTTATTTTCGATTTCTCGTTCTACCTTTTTAGAAAGCATATCATTGAGTTCAGGGCTTATTTTAGGATCTCTTTCTACGCGTACCTTCATATAATCTCGACCATCTATTCCTCTTTCAAGGATTATCTGAAACTCACTCCCAAGTTCGGGTATGCCTGAAAGTATTTCATCAATGCTGCTTGGATAAATATTCACCCCTCTGAACACAAACATATCGTCAGAACGCCCAAGGATCCTGTCATGCATGGGGAATACACTCCCGCACTCACAGGGTTCAGGAATCAATCTGGTAAGGTCTCTGGTACGATATCTTATTAGAGGTGCAGCCTCCTTTTTCAACGTCGTAACCACCATTTCACCCACTTCTCCAGGAAAAACTGGATCAAGGGTATTAGGATCGAGAATCTCGAGGATGTAGAAGTCAGCCCAATAATGGATGCCCATATGTTTTTCACAATCTATACCTGCCCCAGGTCCGTAAAGTTCTGTGAGTCCGGTTATGTCGAAAACGTGATCGACACCCAATAAGTCTTTTATTCTTTGACGCATAGCATCGCTTGAACGCTCTGATCCCATAATAACCTTCTTAAGTTTGATCTTATCCCTTATACCACGCCTGTTGACTTCTTCAGCCATAAGGAGAGCCATGGAAGCAGTACAGCAAAGCACAGTACTCTCAAGGTCCATCAAAAATTGACATTGCATGTCGAGATTTCCCGGCCCAACTGGAATGGCCATAGCCCCATACTTCTCACAAGCCAGTTGAAATCCCACACCCGCTGTCCACACCCCATATCCTACTGCTATTTGAACTCTGTCCAAAGTTGTAAGACCAGCAAATTCGTAACACCGAGCGAACATCTCCATCCAATCATCGATGTCCTTTTGGGTATAACAGAGTACTTTTCTTTTTCCAGTGGTTCCAGATGAAGCATGGATTCGAACTATTTTTTCAAAATCAACTGCGCGCAATGGGAAAGGGTAACCTTCCTGTAAGTCCTGTGCCGTTGTAAAAGGTAGACGTTTTATATCGTCAAGCGTACGAATCATATCTGGCGTAACTCCATGTTCTTGCATTTTTTTCCTATAAAAATCGGAGTTTTTATACGCATGTTCCACAGTCCATCGAAGTCCTTTTAGTTGAATAGCTTCAAGTTCCGCCTTATCTTTGATTGGAGGAATAAACCTTCCGTATTTCATTTGTCATCCCCCTTAAGAGGTAATTTCTGTGAGCGAAGTTTTGCTGTAGCTTCATAATCGATCTCATAAGTATAAGGATCTAATACTACTCCGTATTCCTCTTGAGCTTTTTCTACACTTACATAGCCGTAGATAACATCTCGCTTTACAAGCTCTGGGTCCCTTTCAAAAGGATCTCCATATCCGCCTCCACCTGCACTATAGAAAGCAATCACATCACCCGGCTTGCAGAAGGTAAGCCCTGCCGGATCTCCTGGCTCACCATTAATTAGAAACTTAGCCCTGGCACCTTCTTTGCCACCGAATAAACCTTCAGGAGGGTACTTGTATCTTCCCCCTTGGATGCCTATAGTGACTTCACCCTTGGGGGCAAATTCATCATCAGGTACCTTAATAACCATAGTT
>Ga0105163_1000030_pt1 | contig 90241 bp, 73 predicted proteins | sample JNZ110809AmetaG_FD_81531 | JGI IMG/M metagenome (GOLD analysis project Ga0105163, IMG submission 81531) | Hot spring microbial communities from Jinze hot spring, China to study Microbial Dark Matter (Phase II) - JNZ 110809A | ecosystem: Environmental > Aquatic > Thermal springs > Hot (42-90C) >... | reverse complement strand
AGCGTAGATGCTCCCATTCAAAACGATGCTTCTTGGCGGATAGTCCAATCTTCTGAAATCGTCAACAAATAGACACTTTTTTAACTCACTTGCCCACCGGTAATGGTCTAGCGACGCCAAGTACGAGTCTATCACAACAAGATCGGCGGAAGAAAGAAAGCTTTTGAACGTCTCGAAATCATCGATCCAATTTTCCAAAACTACGTTTCTGTTTAGAAACTTGATGATTTTTTCATCGCCTTTTACAACGAAAGTGGTCTCCCTACCAACCTCTTCAAAAGCATCGGAAAGAGCCCTGCATCTGGTTATGTGACCAAAACCTGCGCTTTCTCCACCTTCTGTGAAAAATACCACATTGAACGGCATTCCTTATCCACTCGTCTTCTTTAGGAATTCCAAAACAGCCTTTGCGATTCTCTCTCCACATTTCCCATCAATCGGTCCCCCGCTTTCCTCGACAATTTTCCTTCTCCCTTCCCTGTCTAGCTCCGGATTCTCCAGATACATGTTTATGAAATCGACAAGCTCTTTCGGATTCCTCGCGATTTTAACCCCACCAGACTTCGCAACTACTTTGTAGTGCGTGGTGTAAAAGTATCTCCTCGTCGACTCTATGAATGGCCTTTCCCGATATCCGTCAAAGGCTATATTGACTGTTGGCTTGTCCACGGCAACAGAGTCCAAGGTAACGGACGAAGCAATATTGACAGCAACATCGCACGAGTAGAGAAGCTCAGCATAGTGAATCATATCTCCTTCATCAGGTAGCCACATTTTACCCCTCGTATCCATTTCGGTCTGAGCCTTCACGGAATAGACTCTTGGAACCAAGGTCTTACCTCCGCCCTCAAAGGTCACAAAATCGCCATACTTCTCCTCTATGTGCCTATATCTGGCGTAGTTGTCCTCCGGATGAACGCGGACGTGAACGTGAACCGGGAAATTGATTTCGCCCTTTCTAACCGCCTCGCATAAAATCTCCACTATTTCAGGCTCGTAATATATGCTCCGAGCAGTTGTGTAAAGGATAAGTTTTTCCTCTTTGAGTCCGAGCTCCGTTCTTATCTTCCTTTTAGCCTCCTCGGGGTTTACTCTTACAAAATAATCCTGATGCGGGATTCCGACAATCGCGATCTGATTCGGATGATACCCATAGTAAGACATTAACTCCTTCCTGTTGAACTCGCTCCAAGCGATGACGAAATCTGAGGGCGGAAGAATCCCCTTTGTGAGATGATCCCAATTCGCAACCATTGAGATTACTGGAACCCCTGCTCTGCGGGCTGTTTGCACGAGCTTCCAATCTGTATGCCTCAGTATGTTTGTTGAAAAAACAAGGTCCGGTTTGTATTTCCTGAAGAGTTCCAGATATCTCGAGTGCTTCGGACTTGCCAATAGCCAATCTAAAGAGTCAAGATACCTCAGAAGAAACCTCCTCTTTCCAAGAATTCTTTTGAGAACCTCAAAAGACGAGTAGAGCAGAAGATTTTCCCTCATCAGATATTTTTCCTTAAACCAAACGTTTTCTACGTAATTTATGTTGAAAACGATCAGTTCCTGCATCTTCCTGAACAGCCTTTCCACGAAATTTGGTAGATATCTGGCCTGATCCTCAAAAATCACATTCTCCCCTTTCACGCCCGGCAAATCTTCCAGACAAGATCTTCCGCCAGCAAAAGGGGAAAATACCACTATCCGCAGGTCCTCCTGAGATTTTAATATCCTGAAGGCGTCGGTTTGGATGATATTTCTGGCCGAGAACCAATCCGGAATCGTCATGAAGATTGTCCGCATCCATTAAATTAGGAGGTTCGATTTTATTAACGATTCTTAAAAGCATGAGGTTATCAAGTTCTTTTGATGAAGAAACCTAGCAGAGAAAAACTGAAGAGGATAAAGCTGGTAGCCTTCGATTTCGACGGAGTTTTCACAGACAACAAGGTTTACGTCGATCAAGACGGAAGAGAGATGGTCTGCTGTTGGAGATCAGACGGAATTGGATTGCAAAAACTGAAAGAGATCGGCGTCAAAACCGTTGTAATAAGCTCGGAGATAAATCCGGTTGTCGAAAAGAGATGCGCAAAACTAGGATTGGAATGCGTGACGGGTGAGAAAAACAAACTAAATGCCTTCAAGAAAATCTTGGAAAGAGAGAAAGTTCTTCCGCAGGAAGCTTGCTTCGTCGGAAACGACACCCCGGATCTCGAATGCATGAGGTTTGCCGGATTGTCGATTGCGCCAAAAGGTAGCATGCCTGAAGTAGTGAGAGAGGCCGACTACGTGACAAAAAATCCAGGTGGGAGAGGAGCCGTAAGAGAAATCTGTGATATGATTTACGAGGCAAAGAAATCTACCACTCTAGAGCCTCAAGTGGAACGATAGTATCCTCGGGCAAATCCTTCTTAGCCACTTTGCCAACAAGCATGTCAATATATTTCGGCTTGAGCCCCGTTCCCGGACATTTAACGGTGAGATCTTCCCTTCTTATGACCTCTCCAGCCCTTATGTAACGCGTCGTTACTATGCTTTTCGTCATTTTAAGCCTCAGAGGCATCTCTATGTCCAAAATCTTTTTCTCACCGTCTCCGAAGGCCTGCTCCAGCTTACGGATGTTTTTAACCAGTTCGGCTAGACCTTTCGGCTCTAAAGATGCGGCATGGTCCGGCCCTTTCATCGTCCTATCGAGCGTGAAGTGTCTTTCGATCATACATGCACCCATCATTCTAGCTCCAAGCGAAATGACAAATCCTGATTTCTCGTGCCCTGAATATCCGACCGGTACTTTGTATCTTTCTTTCAGCTTCTGAATCATCCGGAGATTTGACATCTCGTTGTCGTGCGGATAGGCCGAAACACAGTGGAGAAGGATGAAATCATTTCCATTTCTCCGTATGACTTCGACCGCCTCATCGAGCTCCTCCCATGTGCACATGCCGGTAGAAAGGATAACCGGTTTTCCCTTCTTGCATACGTAGTCGATCAATGGCAAATTCGTGACATCAAAGGAGGCTATCTTAAAGCAAGGGACACCCAGTTTCTCAAGAAAATCGGCGCTTTTGAAATCAAAAGGCGTTGCATAAAAATCAATTCCAAGCTTCTTGGCAAAGTTGAAAAGCCTATACCAATCTTCTTCAGGAAGCTCCAATTTTTGTCTGTGTTCGCCATAGGTAGCCCCAAAAGAATCGTATTTCAGATAAGGCATGTTTTTGAGTTCATTTGTCATTAGAGAATCGATATCCCTCTTTTGGAATTTGACGGCATCAGCCCCACACTCATAAGCAGCCTCGATCAGTCTTTTAGCAATCTCGAGCTCACCGTTGTGGTTGTTCCCGATTTCAGCGACGATGTAACATGGATGGTCGTCGCCCACCCACCTGCTGCCTATCTTGACCTCTCTTATCTCTTTCATCTTTCCAAATTATGATGACTTCTTCTAATAAAAACGATTTTTGAAAAATTTTCCTCAAACAGAAAACTCTATTTATCTACACGAAAAATCAATTTTGAAGCATGACGGAAGTAGACTTAGAGATGTTAAGCAAGCTTTTTGGTCTCGAGGGCAGGGTTGCCATAGTCACGGGCGGCACCGGACTCCTCGGAAGAGAATTCGTAAAAACTCTCCACGACGCAGGGGCGAAGGTCGCAGTCTTTGACCTTCAAACCGAGGTCCCTGAGGAATATCGAGAACTTTTTAAAAGCGAGAGAATTGCCGTCTACAAGGTTGATGTGACGGACAGAGACTCGATAGAGCGCGCCCTCGAAGACGTCGTCAAAAAATGGGGTTTTCCAAAAATCTTGGTAAATGCCGCAGCAATAGACGTGCCACCTACATATGGTGGAAAAACTCTAACATTTGAGAATTACCCAGAGGATCTGCTTCGCAAGATTCTTGACGTGAACGTCATCGGAACTATTCTCTGCACACAAATCATAGGAAGCAAGATGGCCGAGGGCGGGGGCGGGAGCATCATAAACATCTCATCCATTTACGGCGAAGTTTCGCCCGATCAACGCATATACGAGCTGAAGAGCGGGCAAACTTTTGTAAAGCCGGTTTCATACTGCGTGAGCAAAGGAGCCGTCTCCAACCTGACGAAGTATCTTGCAACTTATTGGGCCAAAAAGAATGTCAGGGTCAACTGTCTAATTTTTGGTGGTGTTTTCAACAATCAGGACCCCGAATTCGTGAAAAATTATTCAGCAAAGGTTCCGCTTGGAAGAATGGCAAGAAAAGACGAATATAATGGTGCAATACTCTTTCTGGCTTCGGATGCCTCCTCGTACATGACTGGAGCGAACATCGTAATAGATGGAGGTTACACGGCGTGGTGACATGCCCGAAGTTTTCCGCAACTTCATAGGTGGAGAATGGGTCGAGACAACTTCCGGCAGAACCTTTGAGAGAAGAAATCCCGCAAACACAGACGAAGTGATCGGTCTCTTTCCTAAGTCTGATGAACGAGACGTTGAAAAAGCCGTGGAGGCGGCCGAGAAGGCTTTCAGGGAATGGTCAGAGACACCTCCCCCCATTAGAGGAAGAATGCTTCAACAGATAAGCGAACTTCTTAGAAAGAGAAGGGAGGAGCTGGCTAAAGCTCTCGTAAAAGATGTTGGCAAAACGATGAGGGATGCCCTGGGCGAGATAAAAGCTGCCATAGACATGTGCGATTTTATGGCAGGCGAAGGAAGACGCCTGTATGGAAGAACAACTTTTTCCGAACTCCCGAAAAGGCTGGCAATGACCAGAAGATTTCCAATAGGAGTCTGCGGCATCATCGTCCCTTGGAATTTTCCGATTAATCTGATATGTTGGAAAGTTTTTCCCGCCCTAATCTGTGGGAATACTGTTGTCGTAAAGCCATCGGAAGAGGCACCTTTCGCGGCAACGAAGATAGCGGAAGTTTTTGCGGAATCTGAGCTTCCTCCAGGAGTTTTCAATATGGTACAGGGAATTGGAGAAGAAGCTGGAGAGGCTCTCGTTAGAAACAAGAGAGTCAGACTCATCTCTTTCACCGGATCAACGGAAGTTGGAAGAAAAATCGCTTCCATCTGCGGGGAGAGACTCGCCAAGGTCTCACTCGAACTCGGCGGAAAGAATGCTGCGATAGTTATGGAGGATTGTGACTTGGAGCTAGCCGTGGATGCGGTTGCACGCGGTGCTTTCACAGTCTCTGGACAGCGTTGTACGGCAACGAGCAGAGCAATCGTCCACGCAGAAATTTACGAGGAATTTATCGAAAGACTTGTAGATCGAACGAAAAAGATGAAAGTCGGACATCCAGAAGATGAAACTACGGAGATAGGCCCAGTGATAAGCGAGAGACAACTGAACAAGATCATCACATACGTGGAGATAGGAAAAAGAGAAGGAGCCAAACTGATCCTCGGGGGAAGAAGGTTGACAGAGGGGGATTATTCAAGAGGATTATACTTTGAGCCAACCATTTTCACCGAGGTCAAGCCCGAGATGAGGATCGCCAGAGAGGAAATCTTCGGCCCGGTTCTCGCTGTGATGAAAGTTGACTCCTTCGAGGAAGCCATAAAAGTCCACAACTCAACAAACTACGGTCTCTCTGCATCAATCTTCACTAGAAACGTCAACAGAGCTATGGAAGCCCTTGATAAAATGGAGGCTGGAGTTTGCTACGTTAACGCCCCGACTTTTGGCTCCGAAGTCCATCTGCCTTTCGGCGGTGTAAAAGACTCGGGTGGCCACAGGGAGGTGGGATGGGCCGCAATCGAAACCTTCTCCGAACTTAAGACGATTTACATAGACTACAGTGGAGGAGTTCAGAACGTCCAGTTCAAAAGGGATTGAGGATGAAAATCTTTTTCGAGAAATCAGACTTTGATGAGGTCAAAAAATGCAGAACGATGAAGCTCGAGGAGAAGCTTTCGGTTATCGCAGACATGATCAGATTAAACGCTTTGAACACAATCATCTGCGCAAAATCCGGGCATATAGGAGCATCCTTCAGCGCCGTAGAAATTTTGACAGTTTTATATCACTCCGAAATGAAAATCGACCCCTCCAATCCAAAAAACGCCGAACGAGATGTTTTTATTCTCTCCAAGGGACATGCCGCGGCTGCGCTTTATTCAACATTGGCATCCTGTGGCTTTTTCCCAACAGAACGTTTGGCAACCTTTAGAAGGTTAAATGGGCTGGAGGGACATGCCGAGATATCTGCTCCCGGAGTGGAAACAAACACCGGTTCGCTTGGAATGGGAATATCAAAAGCGAAGGGATTTGCTTTAAGCGCAAAGCTGGATGGGGTTAAGAAGTCCGTTTATGTTCTGGTTGGAGACGGCGAACTCCAAGAGGGACAAAATTGGGAGGCCGTTCTCTCAGCAAGTCACTGGAAACTCGATAACCTTTACCTGCTCATTGATAGAAACTATGTACAAACCGACATGCCTGTTGAAAGAGTCGTCGATATCTCCCCAATCAGAGAAAAACTGAAATCATTCAGATGGCATGTTGAGGTCACAAACGGGCATGATATTGGCAAAATCTTGAGAGTTCTGAAAAAAATAAGGAAAATAAGGGGTAAACCGAAAGCCATCATTCTCAACACGATAAAAGGAAAGGGTGTTTCTTTCATGGAACATCCTGTGGCTCTCAAGTCCGGCAAGGGATTCTACAAATGGCACGATAAACTCCCCTTCGGAGAAGAATATCGGAAAGCTTGGGAGGAAATTGCAACGAGAATAAAGAAAAAGTTGGCTAGACATAAAATTCCCATAGCTTTCCCCGTCTTCCGTCCAGATTTAGCAGAAAAACCTCCAAAAACCGGAGAGTCTCTAGTCGAAGCTTTCTCACAAATTCTGGTCGATGTAGGAGGAAAGAAAAAAGAGTTAATCGTGCTCGATGCAGATCTCGCGGAGTCCTGCGGCCTGCGCGAATTCCAGATAACCTTTCCCGAGAGGTTTGTGGAAGTCGGAATCGCGGAACAGGACATGGTTTCGATAGCCGGTGGACTCGCTCTCGCCGGCAAGCTTCCAATTGTAAACACCTATGCCGCATTCCTAACCTCCAGAGCAAATGAACAAATTTTCAATAACTGCTCTGAGGGTTCAAAGATAATCTATGTCGGTCATCTCGCCGGAATCCTCCCCGCAAAACCGGGAAAATCTCACCAAGGAATCAGAGATATAGCCCTCCTGCGAAACATTCCAAATCTTCTACTCTCCGCGCCTTCATGCAAAGAGGAGTTGAGAAGAATCTTTGAGTTTTTGGTCTTCGATTACGATGGGCCAAGTTACCTTAGGCTTGAGCACAACATTCCAAGGTTGCAAATACCATGGAAAGAACAAAAACTCGAACTTGGCAAGGGAATAAAGTTGGCGGATGGGAAAGACGCCGTTATGATAGGTTATGGTCCGACCATGCTTTCCGAGGCTCTGATTGCCCGCCAAATGTTGGAAAAAGATGGGATAAAAATAAAAATAATAGACCTACCTTGGCTGAACAGAATTGACGAAGAATGGCTCCTGAGAGAGACGGAAGACTTTGAAACTGTGATCTGTTTAGAAAATCATTCTACAAAAGGTGGGATATCGGAAGAGCTAAACAGAATACTTGGCAGAAGAATCTACACAATAGGAATAGAAGGGTACGGGAAATCCGGAGAAAATGGAGAAATTTTGGCTTATTTTGGACTTGATGCGGAGAGCATAAAACAAAAGGTGAAGAAATGGCTCGGGAAATGAAGATTTTGGGACTGATTCTTGCCAGAGGTGGCTCCGTAAGGGTTCCGAGAAAGAACATCAGACCGCTCGCAGGACATCCCCTTATTTACTACGTAATACAGGCTGCGAGAAAATCCAAATATATAAACAGAATAATCGTTTCCACCGATGACGAGGAAATCGCCAAGGTTGCCAGAGAGTGTGGAGCAGAGGTTCCATTTTACCGTCCAAAAGAATTCGCAAAAGAGGATTCCCCCGAGTTTTACGCCATAGAGCATGCCCTTAACTGGTTGCGGGACAATGAGGGGTACATCCCGGACCTCGTGGTCAAGCTATTTCCCACCTCGCCTTTTCTTAAACCTTCAACAATCGATAAAGCGATAGAGATGATGCTTGAGAATCCAGACGCGGATTCGCTCCGATCAGTCAGGCTATGTAAGGAACATCCCTACAAGATGTGGGTAATTGAGGGAAACAGACTTAAATCGTTCGTGCCACTTGATAAAAAACCAAAAAATGGACACAGCTTACCATACCAGATTTTACCCAAGGTTTACATACAAAACGCCTGCATAGATGTGATAAGACCGAAAACCATTTGGGAGAAAAAATCCGTGACCGGGGACGAGATCCTAGCTTTGGTAATGGATGAAATGGAATCCTTTGACATAAACACAGAGCTTGACTTCATCATCGCGGAAGAACTCATGAAAAGAGGTTTTCTCTGAAGATTATTTGAAATATCTTGCAGCCCATTTAACAAGTCTTCGTGGAATTGGGAATGCTCTCACCAGAAGAGCGATGTCATCTCTTGTCAAGGCCTTTGTCGCAATAATCCAGATGAGGTAAAATAGCAGACCTGCGAACGCAACGATCGCTGTCTCAATGAAGACTGGAAGAATCAAAATCGATTTTAGACTCCAGACAATCAGAAGAGTAAAAACGCTTCCAGTTATTGTTTTTATCATGGGGGAGACTGGAAGAGAGAATTTTATAAATCTGCGCAAATATGCAGCGTATACGACAAAACCAGCCATGTGAGCGATAAGCTGAGAAAAGGCTGCGCCTTTCATGCCCCAGACAGGGACCAAAGTCATGTTAAAAGCGATCGCCGCCACACCCATGCTGATCGCTACGGTCAAGATTGCCTTCGGTTTTCCTATTCCCGCGGCTGTCGTGCTGAAGATTTTGTATAAAAGCGATATCAAGGCAGTTACTGCGAAGATTTGAAGAACGGGTGCACCAGCGACATATCCTTCTCCGAAAAGGATGCGAATGACGACCTCTGGAAAAGCTATGAAAACCAAAACAAAAGGCATCATTAATAGAAATGAAAATCTCAATATGGACGAAACTACGCCGCTCAAAAATGACCTATCGTTTTTTGCCCAGAGCTCCGAAATCAAGGGAAAAAGCGGGATAACGATCGATCCGGCCACATAGTATAGCAGACGTGCTGTCGGCTGTGCAACCTGATAGTATCCAACCTCTTCTACGCCACAGAAGGCGGTGACTGCCCAGGTGTCAATATAACTCATGAGCATAGAGAAAATGCTCGCTAGCGCGAGCGGGATCGAAAAGAGAAGAAGAGGACGTGCAACGATTTTGAGCTGAGCCGAGGGAACTGAGAATATTTCGCCGTGCTTAAGTCTAAGGTAAAAAAGGAATATAACGGAGAGAACTAGAGTACCGAAAAGATAGGCTAAAGCGGCGCCGTTTGCCCCCAAATTGAAAAGAAATAGGAGGGGAACCAGAAAAACCAAAATTGATATTTCAAAACCAGCCGTCAGTAAACCGTGCGCAGCTATATCGCGGAAGCCTTGAAAAATGCTGAGCAAAGTTGAATAAAAGATGGAGAGAAAAAGCCATATCGTGAAATATCGGAGAATTTGGGTGGCTCCCGGTTGTCCGATAAAGCCTGAGGCGATGTATGGTGAGAGAAAGAATAAAACTGTTGAAACCGCACCAACTATGGCCACCTGAAGAAGCAGAACGAATTTTATGGATGCACGTATCGATGAATAATCCTTTTTTGTCAGAAATTCGGGGATATATTTCGTAAGAGATGCCGTCAGACCCAGCTCCCTGAAGAAACCAAAAAAGCTCACGAAATAAAATGCAGCATAGACCATTCCATACTCTTCTGGGGTTAGATTTCTGGCCAGGACTATCCTGATCAGCAGAGCGGCTAGACCGGATAGAACAAAGGATAGGAAGATCGTGATGCTTCCGCGGACCATGTACTTCGCGTATTTTTCAGCCTCTGACAACGATTCACCTCCTTATTTTTCTCAAACAAAGAAATAAAACAATTGGGAGATTTCTAAACAAGTAATAAAAACCGGGAAAGAGAGCTTATGAGGATGGAAACGGCGATTCTCCTTCTATCGTGCCCGGACGCTCGGGGAATAGACGCAAGAATATCTAACTTCATATGGCAGAACGATGGAAACATCATTCATTTCGACCAGCATGTCGACGAAGAATTCAAAAGATACTTCGCCAGGGTTGAGTGGACGCTCGAAGATTTCAAAATCCCTAAAGTGCGGCTTAGAGAGGCTTTTCAGCCGCTTGCTTCTGACTTGAAGGCGGATTGGGAAATCCACTTCAGCTCGGAGAAACCGAGAATCGCAATCATGGTCTCCAGGCTTCTCCATTGCCTTTACGACCTCTTGGCTAAGTGGAGGGAGGGTAGATTACGCTGTGAGATTCCTTTGATCATAGGTGACAAAACGGATGCCAGCGATGTGGCCAAAATGTTCGGTGTTCCATTTTATCACATCCCAGTGGACCCAGCAAGGAGAGAGGAAGGTGAGAGAAAGCAAGTGGAGCTGCTAAGGAAGGAAAAAGTCGAGCTTGTCGTCTTAGCCCGTTATGGGAAGATTTTATCGTCATATTTCGTCAATCAATTCAGAAACAGAGTGATAAGTGTTCATCCTTCCTTCCTTCCAGCCTTTCCAGGAAAAGACCCGTTCACACAAGCGTACAGGAGAGGTGTGAAACTCATCGGCGCAACCGTTCACTTCGTCACAGAGGAGATAGACGAAGGACCCATTATCTATCAAGACGTCGTCCGGATTTCTCATAAGGACAGCCTGGCGGACATTATGAGAAGGAGCGAAGATCTTGAAAAAACGATTCTCAGCGAATCCGTTCGTCTCTACTGCGAGAGAAGACTCTTGGTCTACGAAAATAAAACGATAATTTTCGAGTAGAAATCCATTAAGAAGTGGAAATCCTAGAATTACCGGGTGGTTATGAATGTTTAAAAGAGCTCAAAACATCGAGGAGGAATCGATAACCAAAGCGATTCTCGAGCGATTCACGTCCGATTTTCAAAAGCTTCTCGACCTAGATGTTGCTGTTGTCGGAGCGGGCCCTTCTGGCCTCACCGCGGCTAAATATCTGGCGGAGAAAAAAGTCAGAGTGGGGGTGTTCGAGAGAAACCTCCACATAGGAGGAGGAATGTGGGGCGGAGGAGTTCTTTTTCCAAAAGTTGTCGTGCAGGAGAGCGCCCGAAGCATTCTCGAAGAGATAGGAATCAAAATGAAGGAAGCCGGCAGTGGATTGTATACTGCTGATTCGGTCGAGGTGATCTGCAAACTCGCAGCCAGAGCGATAGACGCTGGCGCAAACATAATGATAGGGATGGCTGCGGAAGATGTTGTTGTCCGAGAAGAGGGGAAAATCTGCGGAATCGTTCTGAACTGGAAAGCCGTACAGGTTGCCGGCATGCATGTCGACCCGGTGGCGGTGAAATCCAAGATTGTCATAGATGCGACGGGTCATGACGCATCAATAGCTAGAATCGTGCAGAAAAAGATCCCTGAGGCTAGATTTCCTACTAAGACTGGTGTGGTTATCGGAGAGGGACCGATGTGGGCTGAAAAAGCTGAAGAAGAGGTGCTGAGCAACACTAGGGAGATATGGCCGGGATTAATTGTAACTGGTATGGCTGCAAACACGGTTTTCGGATCCCCAAGAATGGGGGCAATATTTGGGGGAATGCTCCTCTCAGGCAAGCGAGCGGCCGAGATTTCTCTTGAAATTTTGCATAGGAAGATTTAGAAAAACAGGAAAATCTTTGGTGGACCAACCAACGCCATAGAGCTGATATGAGCATGGCGGGCCCGCCGGGATTCGAACCCGGGACTTTCGGCTTTCTCCGGCCTTTCCAAACCTTAGAAGGCCGACGCCATATCCTGGCTAGGCCACGGGCCCAAAGATATCTCAACGAGTACTTACATAAAGGATTTAATCCTGCTGCGTGCGAGTAGTTTGGTTGAAATGGGAAAGCTGTTCGGAACCTTTGGGGTCAGAGGAATCGTGAACCGTGAGCTCACGCCAGAACTCGCATACAAACTCGGTCTCGCCTTAGCCACCCACTTGGGAGGAACCGGAACTGTTGCGATCGGGAGAGATAACAGAACTTCGGGAGAGATGTTCGAGCAAGCAGTCGCAGCAGGTCTTATGGCTGGTGGTTGTGATGTTCTCAGACTCGGACTAACGCCCACCCCTGTTCTTTCTTTTGCTGTCAGATACTTCTCCTGTGATGCTGGAGTTATCATAACGGCATCGCACAACCCGGCGGAATACAATGGGATAAAATTCTTGGGCTCTGACGGAGCAGGTTTCGAAAGAGAACGCGAAACGGAGATAGAAAAAATCGTTGAGGAAAACGGAAAAACTGTGAGCTGGGAAAAATGTGGAAAAAGCTCCACGGCCGACGCTATTGAGCCCTATGTCCGGAATCTTCTGACCAAAATCCCAAAATTTGAGAGAAAGCTGAAAGTCGTCGTTGATTGCGGAAACGCTGTCGGCGCTCTGGTCACTCCATACATCCTGAGGGAGCTTGGATGTGAAGTTATCTCCATGAATTCCCAGCTCGATGGAACATTTCCAGCGAGAAAACTCGAACCAGTTCCGGAAAATCTGGGAGAACTGTCAAAAGCAGTCGTGGCGTGTGAGGCCGACGTTGGAATCGCGCATGATGGAGACGCTGACAGGACGGCGATCGTGGACGAAAATGGAGAAATTTTGATGGGCGATAGAACCTTCGCCATTGCCGCACTTCACTATCTGCGCGGGAGAAGAAATCCTAAAATAATCACCACGGTGGCAACGAGCTCCGTTATTGACGATGTAGCGGAGAGACTTGGTGGTAGCGTCGTGAGAACTAAGGTTGGAGAGCCGGAAATCGTGGGAGAATACAAAAGAAATGGTGGAGATATCGGAGGGGAAGAAAACGGTGGTGTTCTTTTCTTTGACTGGACTCCCTGTCGGGATGGAATAATGACTGCTGTCCAATTCCTCGCCGAGCTGGCAGAAAGCGGTCTAAAAGTTTCTGAGCTAAACAACACACTCCCGAAATACTACCAAGTAAAGATGAGGATCGAGTGTCCGCATGAACTAAAACAAAGGGTCATGGAAGTCCTCCGAAATAAATTCTCTGGAGAAAGGATATGCACGATTGACGGTGTTAGAGTGGATTTCGAAGATGGATGGTTCATCGTCAGACCATCCGGCACAGAGCCGATATTCAGATGCTTTGCTGAAGCCAAGACTCCAGAGAGAGCAAAAGAACTGGCAGAAATCGGAATGAGAGAATTAAAGTCGTGCCTTAGTGGACTGTAAAAAAGATCCATCGCTCAAGAAAAGTCAACTTTTTCATCGTTTTAAATATCTTCCAACGATCGGGATTTTTTCCCCGCAGTCCGGACACTTTCCGTTTCTCACTCTATACTCGGTTATGTAGAAGCCGCGCCTCTCGATTAGCAGACCTCCACAGCTTGGACAGTATGTGTTGTCGAACTCGTGACCCGGAACGTTTCCGATGTACACGAACTTCACACCGGCTTTCCTCGCGATTTCAACGGCCATCTCTAGCGTCTCCACCGGTGTTGGGGGTTTGTCCGTCATTTTGAAGTGTGGATAAAATCTGCTGAAGTGAACCGGCACATTTTCGCCGAGTTTTTCAACCACCCATCTGCTGAATTTTTCTATCTCTTCACGTCCATCATTTTCTCCCGGAATTATGAGATATGTGATCTCAAGATGAACCCCATGTTCGACCATCCATTCGCAAGATTCGAGCACAGGTTGTATGCTTGTAACCCCACAAATCCTGCGGTAAAAATCTTCAGAAAAGGCTTTTACATCGACGTTTGCAGCGTCGATGTATTTACCTATTTCTTCCAGAGCTTCAATCGTCATGAAGCCGTTCGTAACATAAACGTTGTAAAGATTTCTCTTGTGAGCGATTTTCCCGACATCGATCGCGTACTCAGACCAAAGCGTTGGCTCCGTGTAAGTATGAGCGATACCGGAAGAACCGCTTTCCTCTGTCATGTCAACGAGCCTCTCTGGAGGAATCTCCTCACATGGAATGTCGAATATGCTGGCCTGCGAAATTTCCCAGTTCTGACAGTGCTTGCAGAAAAAGTTGCAGCCGGGAGCCGCTATTGAAAAGACATCGCTTCCGGGCCAAAAATGATAAAGCGGTTTTTTCTCTATCGGATCTACGGCCATCGAGACGATCGAGCCGTAAACGAGCGAGAACATCTTTCCATCCTCGTTTATTCTCGCCCTGCACACGCCTGTTTTCCCATCTGCAATCTCGCATCTTCTCGCACAGAGAAAACATCGGACTTTCTTTCCGGACATTTTCTCCCAGAATTTCGCTTCAACCTTCATTATGTCACCCTAAACTCATGCCCGCACTTTGGACACTTTATCATTGGACAACCAGAGACTGAGGTCGGACAACCGCTACAAGATGTTATCCTAGCATAAGATCTGCTGAACGTGAAACCGCACCTCGGACAACTGAGAATATCTTTTCTCATCAAGTAAAACTCTTTCCTACACCCTTAAATCATCGTTTTTTATTGGTGAACAGAAGTTTATCAGATGAGCGAAGACATCGAAAAGGCCGCGGAGGAGATAATTCAATCCTTCTTGCAGGCGGTGCGAGATCTACCGGAGACCAAGGAAACTTACTACAGTTACGAGATGTATAACGCAACAAGAGAAGATGCTCCACCGAACAAGGAAAAACTCGCAGAATTCAGAAAAAGATTTCTCTCTATAGCACCGAAAAAAGATGAAGAAGGTAATATCCGGGTGGAGGTTGCGACTTGGGTAGAACGCTAGAGAAGTTGGAAAAAATTAGGAATGGGGAGATCTCTGCCGAGGAAAATGTTCTAGAATTCCTCGAGAGGATTGAAAAGCTAAACGGAAAAATAAACGCGTTCATAGAAATCAACCCAAATGCCATTGAAGAGGCTAGGAAAATCGACGAAAAAATAAAAAGAGGTGAAAAGATCGGTAAACTGGCCGGGCTGGCGATAGCCGTCAAATCAAACATAAATGTTTTAGGTCTCAGAGCAACATGCGCATCGAAAACGCTTGAGGATTACGTCTGTCCCTACGATGCGGAGGTCATCAAAAGAATCAAGAGAGAAGATGGGATCATCATAGGGATGACCAACATGGATGAGTTCGCCTGCGGATCGAGCGGAGAAAGCAGCGCATTCGGTCCGACAGATAACCCCTCAGCACCCGGCAGGATACCCGGAGGATCGAGCAGCGGGAGTGCGGCGGCGGTTGCGGCGGAATTCTGCGATCTGGCCCTCGGGACAGACACTGGCGGATCAATAAGAAATCCCGCAAGCCACTGTGGAATCGTTGGGATAAAGCCAACGTATGGACTGGTTCCCAGACATGGCTTGATAGATCTGGGCATGAGTCTCGATCAAATAGGACCGCTCGCTACTGACGTCGACGGGGCCGCGCTTCTTCTGGAAGTCATGGCAGGAAAAAATGAGAAAGAATGTATGATGCTCGATGTCAAAAAAGTTCAATATTTGGGAAAGTTGACTGACGACATAAAAGGCATGAAAATCGGCGTGAGTGAAAAATTCCGCCTTCTCACGGATGAGCGGATAATGGAAGTCATCGATGGAGCAGTTGAAAGGTTAAGAGATCTCGGAGCGGAAATCGTAGAGGTAGACCTTCCAAATCTCGAGAAAGCTTTACCGGCATATTATCTCATCGTCTCCGTCGAATTTTTTTCGGCTACTAGGAAGTTTGACGGAAGAAAGTACGGAAAAAGAATAGAAGAAGTCTGCGGCGAGGAAGTTTTACGAAGGATAAGACGCGGTTCATACATAAGTCGCAAGGAATACCGGGGGAAATACTACCAGCGAGCTCTTCAAGTCAGAACGATAATAAAAGAAGAGCTGATGCGCGTTCTCAGTAATGTTGACGTGATCGTTGGCCCGACTGTTCCAAAACTTCCACATAGACTCGGAACCAAACTTACGCCAATGGAGATGTATAGCTACGACTATCTGACGGTTCCGGCAAATTTAGCCGGAATATGCGGGGGTGTTGTGAAAGTAGGAGAAGTAGACGGAATACCAGTGGGCCTACAAGTTCAAGGAAAACCCCTCGGCGAACTTGATGTCTTTCGGGTTCTTAAAGCACTTGAAGGATCAAACGATTAACCCGTTCTGCCTGCAGATTCGGTTAGCTCTCTAAGTTTCTTTGCAAGTTCTCTCGTCAGCTGTCCAGGTAAAAGCCTCCACCTCCAATTTCCGCTCGCCGTTCCGGGAACGTTCATTCTCGCCTCGCTTCCGAGTCCAAGCAGATCTTGGGCAGGAATCATTGAGACTAGAGCTCTGGAAAACATGACCAATTTGATGAACTCGAAGGGGAGCTCATCTGATTTTACTTCCTTTCTCAAGTAATGGAAAACTCTGCTCCTAACTTGAGGATTCGCTTCATTCTCAAACCAGCCTCGAACGGTGTTCGTATCGTGGGTCCCCGTGTACGCCAAACAGTGTTCGTCAAAGCGGTGAGGTAAATGAATGCTCTCTGGAAAATCGTCACCGAATCCAAAGATCAGGACTCTCATCCCAGGTAAGTTGAATTTTTTAATGACCTCAACGACATCTGAGGTTATCACGCCCAGATCCTCAGCTACAAACGGCATTTCAGGGAATTTCTGTTTGACACGACTGAGAAGTTTCTCTGCTGGAGCTGGGACCCATCTGCCGTTGATCGCTGTCGTCTGTCCAGCTTCTACTTCCCAGTACGCCACCAAACCCCTAAAGTGATCTATTCTGACCAAATCAAAGAGTTTCAAGGCATGCTCTACTCTAGATAACCACCAAGCGAAACCATCTTTCTCGTGTTCCGACCACCTATAGACGGGAGTTCCCCAAAGTTGTCCGGTCGGAGAAAAATAATCTGGAGGAACACCAGAAATGTGCGTAGGCAGCAGCCTCTCGTCAAGTTTGAAGAGTTCCGGATGAGCCCAGACATCGCAGCTATCGTATGCGGGATATATAGGTATGTCTCCTAAAATCTTTATCCCTAGTTCTTTACACCTTCGCCTAATTTCTTCCCATTGCTTGAAGAAAATGTACTGACCGAAAATCACGCGTTTTATTTCTTTCTGTTTTTCGAGTCTAATGCTTTGAAGAACCTTCCAGTTTCTCTCTCTAACTTCCTTTGGCCATCTGCTCCATTCAGTCCCGAATTTCCGCTTGAGAACCGTGAAAAGCGCATAATCTTCCAACCAGTAGGAGTTCTGCCCAGCAAATTCTTCCAGTTCCTTCTTTTCGCCAAAATTCGAGAAAGCCTTATCTAAGATTTTCCTCTTTAAATCTGTGACGGTCTGATAGTCGACTGGTCCGTGTGGTAAATAGGAGATTTGTGAGAGATCTAGAAGACCATCGCGAGCCAAAAGTTCTGGACTAACTAAAAGCTCATTTCCTGCAAAGAGGGAACTGCTCACGTACGGCGAATTCCCTGTTGATGGATCTGTTGGCGTAAGCGGCAAAACCTGCCAAATCCTCTGACCGGCCTCGGCTAAGAAATCCAGAAATTCTAGGCATTTGGAGCCAAAATCTCCCACACCAAATTCTGCAGGTAAGGAAGATACGTGTAAAACAATTCCACTTCCTCTCTTCAGCATATGCCACCACCCAGTATCCTTCGCAGGATTTCAGTCTCTTTTCCGGAACTTCCGGTGTGAAGCTTGCGAATGGCAAAAGTTCTTACCAGCCATTCGTCAACACCTGGTCGGACCATGTCGAGTAGGTCGATCATCTTTTCCAACTTTTCTACGTCCGAGGATGCGATTAACTCACGAAGCTTTTGTCTCATCAGAGAAACCTGCTCTATGCATGGCTCAAAACCGGCTTGCCGGAGCTCGAGGAGTGTAGATCTCGCTTTCTCGAAATCTAGCTTTTCCACTGCTCCCCTCAGTTCAGAAAGAAGAGCGAGTAGCCACAACAGACGAACTCCGGAGAGAAATCCCTGCTCGACAAATTTCAACCTCATGAGGGATTTTCGGAGTTCCATGAGAAGCTCTGAATCGAGAAGACGTGTGAACATCTCTCTTCGCTCCTCGTCGAACAGTTCAGAAATGGTGTGCTCCCTTTCCCCAGATCTGCGGAAATAGCTGATAACAGCACCCGCCCCATTTTCTAAGAAAAGCTCGAGAATTCCGTCTAGATTCCAGCTCCCAGCTTTGGAGATCCAGGCGAGCATAGTGTTGCTTCTCAAGGCAACAAAGTCTAACTCCTCCTGCTCGAGGGTTGCTTCGCTGGAGATCTTCATCCGGCCAGCCACTAGCCTATGCCCGTCCTTTTGAACATCATTGTGCAACTTGTTCTCAATTCTGTAAACATAAAACTTGAAGGAATTTGGATATTCGGACTGCAGGAAACTTAGAGCAAAATTTGCCGCAACTCTTTTCAGATCGGTCTTCAGGGGGAGCACAACATTGCGGTATATCATGGAACCGTTTCCGAATTGTGAAATGTTGCTTCTGGCTTCCTTTAGAATTTCCAAGAAGCTTCCCTCAAGATATATACCCGTAACCTGCCTCGCCAGCTGCATCGCCCTAGAAGCTTGTGAGAGTATTTGGATCGACGAGATATCTGAGATGTCATCGAAGAACCAGCCACAACTTGTAAACATCTGCATCGCCTGCCTCTCCATTTCGAGCAGCAGAGTAACCTTGATCTTCTCCTCTTGGGTCAATCTTCTGCGAGCGTGCTTGGAGAAGAACTTCTCAATGTTTTCTGGGCTTCTATCCGCCAATATTTCAATATAATCATCCCTGGCAGCCCACGAATCCTTGAGATATTCCGACGAAAAACACTCATATATTTCGATAAGATGCCTGTTGAGCCATTCCATCGCCTTACGCAGAGGCTCCCTCCACTCCTGCGACCAATTGGGATGCATGCCGGTGTTACACCCACAGTTTCTCCTCCATCTTTCCACGCCATGGAAACAACTCCAAGAAGTGTTCTCGCGAATTTCTACCTCCGCCCTAGGGGGATTATGTTCTAGATACTCAGCCGGTATCGTGAGCTGTACATTATCTTTCCCGGATAGGACCTCTATACACTTGGAGAGTTCCCGAGAACCGCAGGGCGTGTGATGACCAAATGTTTCTCCATCTACGGCAACCAAAACGATTTCAGAATCTGAGACAGAATTTTCCAGTCTTTTAGCCAATTCTTGACCGTTTTTGGCTAGGCCGCCGAATGCGACATCGTTTGAAATAACATCATCGCGGAAAAGAATGAACATTTCCCTGCCTGATGGAAGTCTGCAGACATACGGAATTCTCGGATTAATTCTACCACCTGTTTCTTGCCATCCTTTGCCCGCATATTTCACCCTTTTAGCCTGGTGAGGTGAGAGAATGGTAAAGTTTATCCCGAAATCAGCCAAGATTTCTAAAGTCTTCAGATCCACAGCCATTTCCGGAAGCCACATTCCTTCAGGTTTTCTGCCAAATCTTCTTTCGAAGTCCCGCACACCCCAGGCAACAATTGTGCGCTTGTCAAGGTCATTGGCAAGAGGGAGAATCACATGGAAATATGGATGAGCAATTGCCGAACCATGGCCAGAAAATCTCTTTTGGGATTTTCCGTCGGCGCTCAAGATCTTCGCATAAACTTCTGGAGAATGCCTCTCCAGCCAGTTCAAGAGGGTTGGACCAAAATCAAAACTCATGAATTCGTAATTGCTCACAAAATCTCCGTCGATAAAGCGGGCAAAGGCGTTGGGGGCGTAACACTCGGAGTTTATTTTGTCATTCCAGTCGTGATATGGATACGCAGAAGTTTGGGTCTCAACTTCCTCAAGCCATGGATTTTCCCTGGGTGGCTGGTAAAAATGACCATGGATGCAAATGTATTTCATGAAAACATCACCCTGAAGATTTTAGGAAAATCGCAGCAAGCGGAGGAAGGGTCAGACGCACAGAATATTGTCTTCCGTGAAATGGGGTCTCTTCGGCCTGAACCCCTCCAAGGTTGCCAACTCCAGAACCCCAATACTCTTTCGCGTCGCTGTTCAGCTTTTCTTCCCAGAAACCTCCTCTCGGAACACCCACCCGGTAATCATACCTAGGAACGGGAGTGAAATTGAGAACCACCAATATTATGTCTTCTGTAGATTTTCCCTTTCTGATGTATGATATTATGCTTTTCTCCCAGTCACTGAAATCTATCCATTCAAATCCTTGGGGGTCAAAATCCAACTCGTGCATCGCTGGCTCAGATCTGTAAAATTTGTTGAGATCTCTGACCCATCGCTGGACTCCCGCATGACTCTCATATTGAAGGAGATGCCAGTCCAAACTCTCTTCATGATTCCATTCCCGTCTCTGACCAAACTCCCCTCCCATGAAAAGAAGCTTCTTTCCTGGATGGGAATACATGTAGGCATAGAGAAGCCTCAGATTGGCAAACTTTTGCCAATCATCTCCCGGCATCTTCTCTAGAAGAGATCTCTTCCCGTGAACCACTTCGTCGTGAGAAAGCGGAAGGATGAAATTCTCCGTATAAGCATACCACATGCTGAAAGTAAGCTGGTCGTGATGATATTTTCGATAGATTGGATCCTTTGAGAAATAGAAGAGAGTGTCATGCATCCAGCCCATTTTCCACTTCATTCCGAAGCCTAAACCGCCAACATAAGTTGGTCTGGTGACCATCGGCCAAGCGGTTGACTCCTCCGCAATCATCTGGACATCTGGAAAGCTCGAGTAAACAACTTCATTCAATCTTCTGATGAGATATATCGCTTCTAGGTTTTCTTTACCCCCGTACTCATTTGGAATCCACTCACCGTTTCTGCGGGAGTAATCCAAATAAAGCATGGACGCCACGGCGTCTATTCTCAGACCATCAGCGTGATATTTGTCAAGCCAGAAAAGAGCGCTGCTTATGAGAAAGTTTCTCACTTCATATCTACCATAGTTGAAGATTGCCGTCTTCCAGTCTGGATGAATCCCTTTTCTCGGATCTGCGTGCTCATAGAGATGTGTTCCGTCGAAGAAATAGAGACCATGGCCGTCCATCGGAAAGTGAGAGGGAACCCAATCTAAAAATACTCCTATACCGCGCTGGTGGAGATAATCCACAAAAAACATGAAATCTTGTGGTGTTCCGTACCTCGATGTCGGAGCAAAATAACCAGTGATTTCATATCCCCAAGAGCCATAGAGTGGGTGCTCCATTACTGGAAGAAGTTCAACGTGAGTGAAGCCCATGTCCTCGACATAATCGGCAAGAAGTTTGGCAGACTCTCTGTAGGTCAGAAATCTGTTGCCATCCTCCGGAACTCGTCTCCAAGAACCCAAATGAACCTCGTAAATCGCAATCGGGGCATCCAACGAGTTCTTCTTACTTCTCTCCCTCATCCAGTCATCATCACCCCACTTGTAGTCAAGATCCCAAACTATCGAGGCGGTTTTCGGCGGAACCTCATGGTAAAAACCTACCGGATCCGCCTTGTCTGCTTTATAACCGAACTTTGACTCAATGTGATATTTGTAGAGATCGCCTTTCTTAACACCTGGAATGAACCCTTCCCAGATCCCTGATGCATCCCAGCGCGGAGCTAGCGGATGGATGCCCGGCTTCCAACCGTTAAAATCTCCAATTACGGAAACCCTTTCAGCATTTGGTGCCCAAACAGCAAAGTATGCACCTTTTTCTCCGTCTGCTTCCATCAGATGACATCCAAGTTTGTCGTATATCTTGAAATGATTTCCTTGCTTGAAGAGATAGATGTCGTAATCCGTGAAGCGGCTGACGTCGTGCCTCACGGTTGCCATTTTCTCAACCGAGCACTCTTTCATAGACCTTGAGCAATTTAGCGAGAGAGTTAGCCCATGAAAACTTTTTAACTTTTTCTCTTCCACCACGAGCCACAAATTCCCTTCCGTCTGCAGACTCGAGCAGATAGTTTATCCCCCAAGCAATAGACTCAGGCCATGGAAATACTTTTACACCATCTACAAAGTTTTCTATATTCTCTCCCAAACCCCCAACATCCGTTGCAACAACAGGCTTACCGGCCGCCCAAGCTTCGAGGAGAGCTATCCCAAATGGCTCGTTTCTGCTCGGCAAACAAACGATATCGCAGGCGTTCAATATTTCTAGAAACTCGCGATAAGGAACAAAACCGAGAAATCTGGTGGCATGCGAAATTCCCAGTTCTCTGGCCCTCTGCTCGAGGTAGCCCTTCATGCCACCGCTCCCGGAAAATATGAATCTAGCTTGGGGATGGGCCTCTAAGACTTTCGGTATTGCCTCGACGAGAAGATCCGGTCCTTTCTGATATTCCATTCTGCCCACAAAGTGAATCACGGGAGAGGAGGGATCTATTCCGTATCTCTTTTTGACTTCAGCCGGATCTACGTTTAGCTGATACTTTGCCGGATCGACGGCATTAGGTATTACTTCGATTTTGTTCATAGGAATTTTATATAACCAGTTCAACTCGCCTTTCATCGCGTTCGAGACGGTAGTCACCACATCCGAGATCTGTCCACCCCACCACTCTTTCTTCGAGATTTCACGGAATTCCCACCAATCACCAAACTTTGAACCATTTCTTCCGTATTCTGTAGAATGGAAAGTAAGCACGGCTGGATACCCCTCTTTCTTGAGTTTATCTAGCGCATCGACAACCATCCAGTCATGTCCGTGAATTATGTCAAACTTGCCCTCATATTTCTCGACCTCCCGGAGAGTTTTCACCATCGACATGGACATGTTATATGCAAACTGCATACAGTTCATACCGGGATCAAATTCGCAGATGTAATAGTTCACGCCGTTTATGTACATGTAGCTCGGTTGTCCGGGAGCTCCACGCGTGAACATGTAAACCTCGTGACCGGCTTTTGCCAGCTCTTCGCAGAGCCTTGTCGCGACTACTCCCAGTCCTCCAACCTGCAGCGTGTAAAGGGATTCCCAGCTCAATACTCCTATTCTCATGATCCTCCACAAAACTAACCGCTAAACCTATTTAAAAATGGAGTAAACTGCGAAAAATTTTGCGAAACGATTAATAGAACATCTGAACACAAAATTGTGGGGAGATCGTTGGAGAAATGGCTTGCGATAGCCGTTTCGCTGGTTTGTGTCGCTGCTTCAATCAGCGGTTCTTTTTATTTGATGTCTAAAGGGAAAGTCACGCTCTCCCCGCCTTATGTTCTCACGCCCGATCTTCTCGAAACAGAGAACGAACAGATTACTCTCAGTTGGGCGATTATGGAGGGAGTGAAATACAGGGTACAAATCAGCCAAGATCAGAACTTTTCCGCGATTCTGATGGAATTCGAGGATTTAGAAACCGGAAATGTCTCCTTACACTTACCTGGACCGGGTACCTACTACTGGAGAGTCAGAACAGAAAAAGGAAAAGATTTCAGCTCCTGGTCAGACGTTAGAAGAATAGTTGTCTACGAACCGGTTATACCAACTCTGCAAAGTCCTGAGAATTCCGCCGAAATTCGTTCGCTGACAGTGACTCTTGGATGGAGTGGACCGCAAAATGTTTCCTTCAGGGTTCAAGTTGCCACATCCATTCTCTTCCAGAATCCGATAGTGGATAATCTCGTAAACACTTTCTCAATGCAGATTAGCCTGCCTTCCCCCGGCACCTACTACTGGAGGGTCAGAATTGAGAACGCGGGTAGAATTGGCAAATGGTCAAGCATATGGAACTTTAGGGTGGCTGTGGAAAATATTCCTCCAACTCTCTTCCTGCTTCTGCCTGAAAACGGTTCCATACTGACAGAAAACACTATTTTCTTCACGTGGGTTGGAGAGAATGATGCTTCCTATCTCTTCCAGCTCAGCGGACTTGACGATTTCTCCGTTCTAATCGAGAATCTTCTGCTTGCTGAAAACAGCCTGATTTTACAGCTTTCTCCGGGCGTTTACTTCTGGAGAGTTGCGAGGGTAGTGGAAAATGTTGCTCGAGAATGGTCGGCGATCTGGACCTTTACCGTCCTCGCAGAAAATGTGCAATTACAATTTGGAAAACACGTCATAATCATCACCATAGATGGATGTCGTCCCGATATTCTTCTGGAAGCTAACACGCCTTACATAGACATGCTCGCCGAAAACGCTCTCTATAACTGGCTCGGTGTGACAGTTTACCCGTCCACCACCCCTGTAGCTCACGCATCACTCTTCACAGGAGCATATCCTGAGGATCATTGTTACGAAACCTCTGGAGACACTTTAGAGGCAGAAACGATTTTTGAGGTTGCTGAAAGTTACGGCTATCGAACTGCTCTCCTCGACGGGAAGGGCGGCAGGATAGCTGGACTGGAAAGAGGCGTAACTTGGGTCAAGAACGATGTGGACTACCGTGCGATAGGGGATCCATATGCTGACATCAGAGTAATGGAAAACGCGATCAAGATATTCATCCAGCATAAACCAACCTTAATGTTTGTTCTTCTTCCGATGGTCGATTCAACCGGGCACAGTTATGGTCATGAAAGCCAACAGTATAGGCAAGCTATAGAGCGAGCGGATGCGGCGATTGGAATACTTGTGGAGAATCTGAAAAATTTGGGACTCTATGAAAATACAATCCTCATAATTGTCAGCGATCATGGGATGACAGGGACCAATCATGGGAGCATAGAACTTGGAGACATGGCTATTCCCATCATCGTTTCCGGGTCGGGCATAGAGAAAAGAAAAGTCCTTGGAGCAGAAATCGTTGACATTGCACCGACGGTCGCAGATCTCCTTAGGATAAGAAAACCAAACAAATGTAGAGGAATAAGCCTCTTCGAGCGCCGATCTGACAACATTTTCGACGAGAGCGATGTGATATATCAGATCATGACTGATAGGTTTGCGAATGGAGATCCATCTAATGACAACTTTGGTTATGGAGAATACCGTCCCGGCAACCTCTTCTTCTATCAGGGTGGCGACTGGCAGGGGATCATAGACAAGCTGGCGTACATCAAGCACCTCGGAGTAACTGCGATCTGGATATCTTCCGTACATTGGAACCAGTGGCTAGACGTTCCTGGAAACTCGGCTGGATATCACGGCTACTGGCCGTACGACTTCTATAAACCCGAGCCTCACTTCGGAGATTTGGAAAAGTTGAAAGAGCTGGTGAGAAAAGCGAGCGATATGGGGATTGCGGTTGTGACCGAAGCTATACCCAATCATACGGGAGACTTTCTGTATGATGCTCCCGGTACGCGACGTTGGAGAAATAGAGACGAAACTCGGTCACCGGAACTCAAGCCTGCTCCACCCTTCGACAATCTGCAGTGGTATCACAACTATGGACACATTGAAGATTGGGATAACCCATTCCAGAGGATCTACCATGACCTCAGAGGCAACATAAGACAGCCAAATGTGTGGGGAGGACTGGACGACCTCGCTCAGGAAATTCCGGAAGTGAAATTGGAGCTTTTCAAGGTTTATAACTACTGGAAGAATGAGGCCGGCTTTGCCGCGTTTAGATTTGATGCGAGTAAACATGTACCGGATAACTTTAGAAGAGAATTCCAAGAAAACGTGGGGATTCCGTGCTTCGGGGAATCTTGGTATGGAGATCCATCAGTTCTAGCGCAACACTGGAAAGACGGTCCACTCTGGGGCTTTCAGGATTTCCCACTCATGTTTGCCGCTAGAGATGTCTTCGCCAGTGAGCAATCTTTTGACAGAATTTCTTCGATTCTCGCGCAGGATATCAACTATCCCAATCCATCTCGTTTGGTTATATCTTTCGAGAGCCACGACATTGAGAGATTCTTGTATGTAGCAGGTGGAGACAACCAGAGACTGAAGCTTGCGCTGACGTTCCTCCTAACGTGCCGTGGCGTTCCTTCTCTCTTCTACGGCACAGAGCAAGGACTTTCCGGTGGAGCGGATCCAAACAACAGGGGGATGATGCCATCCTTCAACATGACGCCGATATATCTCCACATAAAACGGTTGAACGAAATAAGACAGAGGTATCCAGCAATCTCGCGCGGCCCACAGTATGAACTTTATAAAGAAACTTCCGTTTACGCCTACCGCAGAGTTTATCAAAACGAACAAGCGATAGTCATCTTGAATAACTCTTGGAGTAACAGAACTCTCTCCATTTCCGTTCCGCTGCCACCGGGCACAGAGCTTGTTAACTTGCTGAACACGGACGACAAAGTGACAGTTGGAAGCGATGGAAAAATAACTGTAAGCTTGAGCGCAAAGGAAGGAAAGATTTACTCCAACGTGGTACGCGAGAATTATTCGAGAGGTGCTCCACCTCCGCAGCCGACTTATTCAACGACAACGATCAGAGTTCACTACGACGTTGGGTGGGGAAATTCAATTTACATAAGAGGAGACACGCCTCCTCTTTCCTGGAGCGTCGGGCTACCAGCAACCTGGACTGAGGGAAACATCTGGGTCTGGGAGACGAACCAAATCCCAGATGGTCAGAGATTCGAGTTCAAACCCCTCATAAACGACGAGCGATGGAGCATTGAAGCCAATTACGTAGGCTACGGAGGTCAAACTATTGACGTTTTCCCGACCTTTTGAAAATTTTTGAGCTGAGGAAGAAACCGACTACTGCACCTACGCAGAAGAGAACAGCAATTGTGACGTATTCTATTAGAGGTGTTGATGGCGGTGAAGTGATGGCAAACCAAGACAGCCCGGTTGCTTTAGCCGAGTAATATGCGTAAGTGGCGTCCTTCCCGGCATAACTGGTGGATATTTCCTTCCAGTCTCCGTCATAACGCAATAACCTTATGTCGCGTGTCGAGAGTCCATTCTTCTCGAGCCAGCTGAGCTCGACCCTGAAAGAAAACTTCACTTCTGCGATATCTCCGGCGGGTACGGTAGACTCCACGACGAAGACTCGGTAAACCTTTGCACGCTTGGGCAAAGGAACTTCAACCCAGTTTTCCCAGGGCATAAGCTCTTCGACGTAAATCGCCGGAGCAGCGACATCCTTATTTGTCTTCACTCTTATTTCTTGAATGCTTGTTTGATATCCGACTAGTGCGAAGGCACGCTCAACTCCTGTTTGGAGTCGGTCTGCAGTCAGACGAATTCCGAGTCCTCCGGTAACCTTAATTCCGATCGAAGACGTAAAGACGCTCGCGTTTCCTGCTCTGTCAACGGCTCTGAACTTTACGCTATTCTGTCCGAGTTGGAAGGTAACCCACAGCGTGAAGCTTCCATTCTCTGCCACATTTTCCGCAACTAGGGAATCGTTAACAAAACACTGAACGGTTGCATTCGCCTCCGCTGTTCCAACTATCATCCATCTCCTAACCCTAGTGCTGGCCGGCAAGGATGTCAAAATCTCTGGAGCTGATGGGGGTATAGTATCTACCGTAAAGGATGCGCTGGCCGCTGGTCCCGTTTTTAATTCTGTCTTCGCTCTTACCCTCCAATAATATTTTCCATCTGATAAATCAAACTGAAGCTGGTAAGAAGTATCTGTTAGAGCGTTTTCGACCACGAGAGGACTTGAGAAGTCTTGGCTATCATCGAGTTCAAAGATGTACACCACATCAAAAATGCTTTGTACAGGAGACCAACGGAACTGCGGTCTTTTCGTGTTGATGAAACCCGTGGGGGAGAGGCCCGTGGGGGCTGGTAGCGCCGTGAGATCAACAATGAAAGAGGACACGACCCAATCACTCAGATTTCCGGCATTGTCCTTCGCTCTCACTCTCCAGTAGTAAACCCTTTCCTCTAGGTCGATTGTGAGAGTATACGAGTTCTCCGTGAGACCAGAATTGTCTACGATAAGGGTAGAGAAAGTTGGGGAGCCACTCAGTTGAAGATCGTACGTCACAGGCATGCTTACGTCGGTCACAGTCGACCATCTGAGTGTTGGTCTCCTCACATTCACGCTTTCACCATTTTCAGGATACAAGACCTCTGGTGGTTGTGGTGGAGTAATGTCGACGATAAATCTTTTGGTCACGGAATTCTCACCGATCTGGTCGAGGTTATCTTTCGCGCAAACTCTCCAGTACCATATTCCCTCGGGAAGCTCAACCTGCCAGCTATTCTCCATGACCCAGCCGGATGTGAAGTTTTCGTATGGAAAACCTGCATCATCACTCAGAACGACACGATACAGAACCGGCTCTGATGCATCCGGAACTCTCGTCCAGCTTAAGGTTATTCGATTTTCTTTTGTGCAGAAGTTATCGGGCGGAGAAATCGGCGTTGGAGCCGGTGGTGGTCCGAGATCTAGCCGAAAGCGTCTGACCTCCGACCAGTTGCTCGCGTTTCCATCATAGTCTTCTGCTCTAACCCTCCAGAAGTATACTCCTTCTCCGATGCTCGGCTGATAAGAGTTTTCTTTCACATATATATCAACAACAGTTGTGGAAAAGTCGGAAACTTTGGAAATCTGAAGGCGATATCCGAGACCGGAGGATGGTTGCGGATCTACTGACGCCGTCCAGCGTAAGGTCGGAATCGATGTTAGCAAAACGTCGTTCTCTGGCGAAATAAGAGAAACAGCGACTGGCGGTATGTTTTCGTAAAAGATGATCATGAAGTCATAGTTGTCCACAGGCTGAACTGTGCTCTCCGTTCTAGTTTGCGGAAAATCATACATTTTTCCTGTTCCTCCGTTCCTCGGAAAAGTGTCATCGGCGTAACTATCGATGTCCACCTGCGTTCCTATATTCACCGGATTTTGCCAGATGTCCCAGCTGTATGTGCCCGTTCCGCCGTTGTCAACGAGATAGAACCTATACCACATTCTTGCCGGCCTTCCCGGAGCGGGAATTGTGGTAACCCAGTATTCGTACGTCCCATCCGAGCTTTCTTTTGACATCCGATATCTCACGGCGGCATTTTCAACAACGTTGTTTTCATAAATGTTCTCCCACCAGATTCTAAGCCAAACTTCGCTCAGGTCGTTCTCATTTGTTCTAAGCTTGACAGTTACGTTTTGATCATATAGAATGCGCCTTCCTCTATCAAGCAATGGGGGGAGTACTGTCGTTTCCCCTTGGGGTGAGAAGTAGAAGGAATTGTCTTGATCATGTAAAACGCCCTCCCACCAGATATCGCTATCTATTGAAGCGCCTACAGGGACAGATCCTACGACCTCGCCATTCGAAGCAAAACTCACGTCAAAATAATAATCGACTATTTGATCTTGGACCTCGTTCCAAGTGTTTGGTCCGGTTGTTGTTATCGCATCAAGAGCATCGGAGGTATTAGAAATGTCCACAGAATTGTCGTCGGTATTCTGTCTGTGAGTTATCACCGTGAACCTCAGGGTGCAAGGTGGCGAAACTCCAAGTCTCGCCCATCCAACTCTGAACTCGATTGTTTCATTTTGGGCAGATATCGCTTGAGTGTCATCTGATGTCGCCTGATCCACCCAACTTGTATTAAACACATAAACCCTCTGTGATCCGCTCCCAAATCTCGTCATAATCAGACGCTCCCAACGCGCGGAGTTGCTCGTCGCTGTGTCTGACCATCCACCAAACCAGTTCTCCCCTGATCCGGCTATCCTATCGGTATCCACTGCAACTTGGACACACGGAGCTCCACTTCCAGATTCTATGTCGATATCGACCATTTTTGCCATGAAGTATATATATTGTGTATCGGCAGTGATTCTGAACTCTAAAAGATCCACTCTTCTATCCGGTTGCCAATTATTCAGGTCTTTACGCTCGTCGCCTTGCGCATCCTTCCATATGAACTCCCCGGCGGAAACAGTAAACGTGTTTACAGTTGTTGGCGGGGTGCCAGTCCAGTCGGCTGGAGAACCATCAACGGTCCTAGTGGGCGCATTGACTGGAACTGTATGAACCAAAGAAAGCAGAAGAAAGACTGCAAAAATTAGTGAGAAGAGTTTGCCCGTTATCCGGATTTTGCCGATAAGAACACCTATTGCCAAGCCGATCGCAGAAAGAATACTGCCATATGTTACAATCATTCCACTGTCAATTCCCGTGGGTGGAGAATATTCAGCAGAAGTTGTAACATTTTGGGAGAATGACGCAAGAAGTTCTCCTTCTCCGCTGTAGGCTTCTAGCCTTAGACTGCTTGAGCCAGGAGGAAGTGCGACGGCTATGCTGAAACTTCCATCTCCACCAGCCGTTGCCGTCTGAACGACCTGACCATTTATGAGAACTTTCAAAGATGCTCCTGGTATAGGATTACCGGCTTGATCTTCGACCACCCCGCTGAGTATAATGTCAGAACCCGCTATCGTGGACGGTATTGGTCTCAGACTCAACTGAGCCGATATGGGCGAGATGCTTCCAATGCTTTGACCGGTTGATGAAGCATACTGACTGTCACCTTGAAAAGTTGCGGTAATGGTCACTGAAGTTTGAGCGGTAACAGATGGGGCCGTGTAGGTTGCGGTAGCCATTCCGTTTGAATCTGTGACGGAGGAGGACGATATGCTCCCGGCAGTTGCCGACCACAAAATCGTCTTTCCTGTGACCGGATTGTTTTCGTTATCCTTCAAAATCGCCATCAGAGTTCTCGAAGCTCCTGAAGCTAGCGAAAAGGAGGTAGGATCTATTGTTAAGGTTGTTGGCTTGACTCCCGGAGGTGGCGCCGGAGCTTCTGACACAACCACCAATTTGGAGACTGTCGCGCTCGCGCCTCCATCGTCAGTCACCGTCAGCTTTACTGTGTATGTTCCGGATGCTGTATAGACCTTTGTTGGATTACGCTGGGTGCTCGAAGTCCCGTCGCCAAAATCCCATAGCCAGGAAACTATTGTCCCATCTGGATCTCTCGAGTTATCAGTAAACTGCACGGTTTCACCTGGAGCGGGAGAAGTGGGAGAAAACGTGAAATCTGCAACCGGTGGTTGGTTTGATGTGTAAACCAGAATCGCTGCCCACATGTTTTCGACAGTTAGCGAAACAGTTCCGTTTGTTACCGTATACTTTCGATTTCCGTTTAGAACATCGACGAGCTCCGTACCATTGGGAACTTTTCCGGTGAGATTGAGAGTAACGCTCTGCGGGGAAGCGCCACTGTTGTAGACGAGAACCGCATATTCAGTTCTCCAGTTCGAATATTTTGTTAAACTTGGATTTGGAAGTTTTCGGAATAGTGCCAAAATCTTCTTACCATCATCCGTCATCAGAGTCTCGACCGTTCCAGTTCTAAGGACTTGATAACTCTTTCTTATCGAAATCAAGTTTTGGTAGTGCCTGAAGATATCCCAGTTCGGAACGTCTGGTTGTTCAGAGACCGGGTATCCTAGCTCTGGCCAGGGGAACGGTCTTCTAGTAAACGGATCCGCATCTCTGACTGTTCCACTCCCCCTCGGATAGTCGCTCGTCATCCCGACCTCATCCCCATACCATATGCACGGGGCGCCTGGGTATGTCATCTGGAAAATCACGGCAAGCTTAACCCTGTCAATTCTTCCACCAACACGCGTTCTCAGTCTGTGATCGTCATGCGAACTCAGAATGTTAAGCTGTGTGTAGAAAGCATCTGCCGGATATGCATTCTTTATGTACTCCAGTCTCCCTGCGAAGCTGCTCGGACTAGCCGTTCCATTAACCCAGTCTATAACCGCGTGCATCCAAGCGTAGTTCATGACGCCGTCTAGGTAACCCTGAGTAACGTAATCTGGCTGAGCTGCCGTTCCATGGTCTGGTTCCGCGACGAGGTATCCCTCTGAATTCAGCTGGCTGAAGGCTTGACTGAATTCCCGCCAGAACGCCCAGCCAAATCTATCTTTAATCTGCATGGCGAGATCGAGACGCCAGCCGTCTATTCCTATATCGTTCCAGTATTTCAGCAGACTGTTTGAACTTCGGTAAAGGTAGTCTTTGTATCCTTCAGTAAGTTGGAGCTGCGGAACATGAGAAAAATTGTTCCATCCCTCATAGTTCAGAGGCCATTGCCAAAATTTGTACCAACTGAAATATGGTGAATTTTGACTTTCGTATGCACCCAGATAATCTGGGAATCTATTTTCGCGGTCAAACCATGGATGTGTACAACTCGTGTGGTTGAACACACCGTCAAGAATCACCCTTATTCCCTTCTCCTTTAGCGCGGAGAGCATTTGTTTGAACATGTCGAGCCCGCCATAAAACTTGTTGGCCGATTCATAGTTTTCAACCGTATAACCGTGGAAGTGCGGACCGTCATGAATCGGATTAAAGTATATTGCTGTTATTCCGAGATTCTCAAGATAAGGAAGTTTGTCCATTATCCCCTTGAAATCGCCGCCATAATAGTCTCTTCCGAGTGTGGGTGCATATCTCAAGTTTCCATAATCGTCCGGCCAGAGTACGTTTGTTTCAACATCCTCCGTCCAGCGCATTTTTCTAGCATAGAGATCTGGGAAAGTGACACCGTTTATATTAGTCCAGGAGCGAAGGAGAAGGGTGTTATTGTCCGGATCATTAGACGGGTCTCCGTTGTAAAAACGGTCGACCATTATCTGATAAAAAACTGCGTTCATTACCCAATCGGGCGCCCGATATGTCGAAGGTGAAGCAGCCGCTCCAACGTCCAAAATTTTAGACGAAGAAGCAAATGGCGCCATAAAGAAAAGCGCCAAAAAAACAAATGCAGGAAAGATTTTTTTCAACGTCACCTTTTAATTTTTTCCATATATTCCTAATAAAAGTTTCGCCTGAAGCTGGAAACTTTTTCGAAAGATATAAAAACCGCAGAAGAATGCTTTAGATGAGGGGGAATGAAGAGAGAAATATGTATATTGATTGTGGGCTTTCTGATGCTCTCGCTCATAATTCTACCGAGACCGTCGAAAGCTCAAGCTGTAAACGTCCTGTTTGAGATGGAGGATCCGGAGGATGATGACCACGGAATTGACGACTTTATGTATCCGGAGGACCCCAAGTTTGCTCCTGGAGTTTTCGATCTGACTTACTTTGCGGTCAAGGATGATGGAACAAACATAATCTTCGAACTCACATTCAAAAATCTCGGCGGGAACCCAGATGGTGCTCCACATGGATTCTCCATTCAACTCATAGAGATTTACGTAAACGATGGAACAGGGACTGCCACGTCGGTCATCCCCGTCTCGGACACGGAAACAGAGGATTCAGCAAAGGTCGTAATTCAGAATGGCTGGAAGTGGGCGGTGAGAGCGAACGGCTGGCCGAGAAATCACGGCGGAAGATACAACACACATGGAAGATGGCAAACGGGAGAAGTTTTCGATGTCTCCGTAACAGCTAACCAAGCAACGGGGAAAGTTCAAATAAGCGTGCCAAAATCCATCGTTGGATCCCCAAGTGAATCAGCTCCTTGGTATTGCACAGTACTCGTCGGCTCCGACAACCTTGGAGCGTGGAGAAAGGTAGCCATGGTTGAAAAATCTCTCATCTTCATTCGCTGGTTACCCGATCCAGATGTTGCCAGAGCAACTTGGCAATCAAGGGTAATGGCTGCAAAAGTCGAACCGAGACCGATGGACATACTTGTTCCTGAAGGTATGACTCAGAAGAGTGTTCTCCTCGGATTCAATGAAAACACTGGGACCTATGCTAGGGTTCCAGCCGTGGGACCAATTCCGGGAAGACCATATTTCACAATCGCGGTAACACCTAGCAGCAGGATTATTCAGGTCGGAAAGTCTGCACAGGTTTCTGTTAATGTTAAAAGATTCCTCGGATATTCACAGACGGTTTCGCTTGAAGCAACAGGATTGCCCAGTGGGGTTAGTGTAAACTTCAGTCCAACCAGTGGGACCCCACCGTTTACCTCAACTTTGACGATCTCAGTTGCAAAAGAAACCACCTCGGGCATCTATGAAATCACCGTTAGAGCAAGCGACGGCACAATTTCGCACACTGCTCCGCTCAAGATATGGGTTGCAGAAAGAGTTGTTGAAATTACCGACCCAGTGGGTGATGATTACGGACCTGGCACCTACAGATATCCGGAAAGCGCATATTTCCAAGGCAAGACGGGTCTGTTTGATATCACAAAATTCATGTTTTTCGAGGATGCGCAGAACTATTATTTCGCCGTGGAGTTCGCCGCCGACAGGCTTGGAGGAAACGTGTGGAGCGGAGAAGCTGGTTTCTCCTATCAACTCGTGGAAGTCTGGGTGGATTGTAAGCCTGGAGGAGAGACCATACCATTTAGCAGGGAGGGGCCGAGAATTAAAATAGAAGAAGCCCACGCTTGGGATTTCGGAATTCAAATAACCGGATTCTACAAGCCACATAAGGCTAGAAGGAATTGGGTGGTCTTCGCAGGACAATATGATGTCATAACTGGAGTTCTTACCGTCTCCTGCGACTTGGCTTCGAGAACGGTCTTGGCTTCCTTGCCAAAAAGTATTGTCAGACAATACCTAGGTGATCTTCCAACTGATTACAAATGGCACGCGGTAATCATTTCTGGCTCACAGGATGGCTTCAGCGAATATTGGAGCTGGAGATTGGCGCTTCCAGAAAACGAAGCAACTCCAGCGGAGAGAGAGTGGAAGATTTTGGGCGCTAACTCGGCCGCATATGCCGTCGGTGTCTCACCGAACGTTCTAGACATAATTGTGCCACCTGGTCGTGATCAAAGAACCGTGCTCTCGGGATTCAACACGAACGCCTTTGGCGTTGAAGGATACACGGTCGTGCCTGCGGTTCCGCTCGTGGCGGAGGTCGAAGCGCCCGTAGAAAAACCCACCGAGATTCCAGTTCTTCCGATCATCGGTGTGATTGTGATTGTGATAATCGTTGCCGCCGTTGCACTGATGAAAAGGAAATGAAACATTTATTACCAGCAAGAGATAATACAAACATTCGAATGCGACTTGCGATACTGTTGGTTATACTTGTCCTTTTGGGTGCTGTCGCACTACTCCCAAGACCATCAAAAAGCCAGACACAAGTCCCCCTTTACATCGCATTCGCTGTTCATTTTCACCAACCGATCTACCATCCTGGAATGCAGATCGGCTGGGATTATTTCAACAGTCCAACGAGTCCTGGTTCAAGCATGACTGTTAAAGATGTCTTCGAAGAGTGTGGCTTCTGCTATCTTAGGCCAGCGACGCTCGTAAACACCTATCCGGAAGCAAAGATAACTGTCCACTTTACGGGTTCGCTTCTGTGGCAACTCGATTTTCTGGCAAAAGAGAATTTCGTTTCAAAAGACACAAGTCTGGCGGGTATCTGGGACGAGTACAGACGGGCGATTCAAACAGGTAGATTGGAACTCGTGATCGATGGTTTCTATCACCCAATATTCCCGCTAATCGAAAGAGAGGATGCACAAATCCACTTCCAGAAGATGCTGGCGTGGTGTAAGAAATATTTTGGAGTTACTCCGAAGGGATTCTTTCCACCCGAACTCGCCTTCAGCGAAAATATAATCCCATGGTTGAAAAGTTTTGGAATAGAGTGGGTCTTTTTCGACAGCTTTCACATCATTGGATCGGATAACACCAAATGGTCCAGAACATACTGTGAGCTGGCTTTCAGGCCACACCTAGCCGAATATGCTGGAGTTTTTATAATCGTCATTCCAAGGGAGCACTGGCTCGGTCAGAACCAGCAGGATGGCTTCGATCCGGCTTACCTGATTGATCAACTCAGAATAATTCAGCAGTGGAACAACGATCCGAGCAAACCTTTCCTCGTAGTCATACTAAGCGATGGTGAAAACGGATGGATGCGACAGGCAGGAGCCGGATATTACGACTGGTTCTGGCCAGGATTTCTTGAGCGAATCAAAAATGAAGGTTGGATAAGGTTAACCACTATCAGCGAGTATCTGCGTGAAGTCTACCGCCCGACCGACGTGATAAAGATAAAAACCGGCTCCTGGGGAGTAGGCGGAGCAAGATTAGACCTCTCGACTTGGGCCGGTAGCCAGCTAGACAGAGAGATGTGGCAAAGAGTTGCGGAGGTTAGACAACAACTCAAACAAATCGATTCTCAAATTTACGGATCACTGGCAGAGAGCTACATGAAAAGAGCTTGGGGATATTTTGCGATGGCAGAAACAAGTTGCTATTGGTTCTGGGATTCTCAGAACTGGGCACAGAAGTGCTACACAGCCCTGAATCTTGCGCTCCAAGCTGCCGAAAACGCGGTAAAATCTGTGGGGATGTCCGGAGAAGTTCCAAGCGAACTGGGAATCTTTGAGAATTTTCCGATGTGGCTCAACTCATCAATAGAATTCGGTGAACCCGAATTTTCAATCACCGGTAACTCGGAATGGTCTTTGGCTTGCACCTTCACAAACAAGAAAGACTCTTTTCTCTGGATTTCAACTACTGGTGAGCCAATTTCGCAGTTTTCCGGTTTTACTGTGAAGAATAAACGAGTCGTTGAAAGCTGGGCAACCGAAATCGGCGGGCAAAGAATTACGCCCGCCCCATCAACTTTTACATATCTGCCTTACAAACTGCTCAGATCCGCCGGTGGCTGGACCGAAGAAATTTTCCTTCCAGATAACCTAAACGTTTTCTTCGTAAGATACGCAGGAGATTCACAGTCTACCATCAGATTCACACCATTTCTGGATATCTCATATGGCGACGAGGAATACTTCGAGAATGGTGTGCTTGTACTTCATTCTAGGGCGTCCGACAGAGAGAATGTGGCATATGTGGCAATCACCTGTCGAGAAGGAGCCACCTATCAGTCGGGAGGGGGAAGCGCCACGCACGAATATCCTTTCGATGAAATGAGAATAGAAAACAAACAACGGATTTTTTGGAACGTTTATAGAAGTGGAACTCTTGTCGTTGAAAATGCTCGGGATGTCCTATTTGCCATTGCTGTTGGTAAAACCTCTCAGGAAGCCATATCTTTAGCGAGATCGGCGATCAATAGCTATTCCGACCTGCTGGACACAAAGAGATCCAGAATTCTTTCGCTCATACAGTCATGCGAGATTCAGACCTCGGATCCTTCATTAACAAAAGCTCTAAAGCTTGCTGTAGCCTCCGTTGACAGTTTGATCGTGAATGAAGAATTTGGAAAAGTGATATGGGCTGGTCTTCCTTGGTTCAATCAGGGGTGGGGAAGAGACACTTTCATAAGTCTGAGCGGGTCTGCACTCGTTACTGGTAGACTTCAAGAAGCAAAAGAGATAATCCTAAGCTTCGCAGGATTTCAGAGGGAAAGCGACGGTCGCATTCCGAACAGGATTGGTGACTGGCGCGCCTATACGACCTCCGACGCCACCTTGTGGTTCATCATCAGATGCTATGAGTATTATCTGTACAGTGGAGATAGTGGATTCCTCTCCGACATCTTCCCGGTGATCGAAAGAGCGATCGAGAGAACTTGGGCGGTCTACGGTGATCCAACAGACGGCTTCGTCAGAAGTGACAATTTGGAAACTTGGATGGACACTTCGAGAGATCCTAGGATAGGAAAACCCGTAGAGATACAGGCTTTGTGGATAAAGGCTCTGGATGATGCGGCAAAAATTGCTGGAATTTTGGGACAAAATCAAAAGAGTGCGAAGTGGTGGGAGATAGCCGAAAATGCGCGTAAGAACTTTGAAGCTAAATTCTGGAACCAATCGACAGGATACCTCAACGATTATATTACACCTGCAGGGCAGGCAGTGGCTAGAATCCGACCGAACGCTCTAATAGCTATCTCCGTAGCCGAGAATTTGCTTCCCTCAGAGAAAATAGAGCAAGCCATTAAAACTGCGATCTCAAGCGGACTGATAGCGGCGCATGGTGTAAGATCACTAAATCCGGCGGATCCGCTTTACGTTGGAATTGACGATCAAACGTGGGATCCACCCGCATATCACAACGGAGATGTCTGGCCGTGGTTATCTGGTCCTGCGATAGAAGTCATGGCAGAATCGAATAAGCTTGGGGAAGCTTCACATCTCTTTCATTTATTCAAAAAGCAACTACTCCAGCAAGCAAACGTTGGAGCCATTCACGAGATTAGCGATGGTGATAGAGATAAGCCAAAAGGTTGCTGGACGCAGGCTTGGTCGATTGCAGAATTTTTGAGAACGTATTATCAAGTGTTCCTCGGGGTAAAGCCGTTCGAGAACTATACAGTTATATCTCCTAAACCTCTTGAGAACACGAATCTCCTTTCTGGCAGAACTATTGTGAGAGGGAAGCCGCTGAAGGTCAGTTACTCTTGGAATGAAAATATGCAAAAGGTCGATATCTCTGCGCAAAATGAACAGATTCTGCTTGAGCTGACCCTACCGGCTGGACTTCCTGCTGTAACAGTGGAAATAGATGGCGAAAACGACATAGTGCACGTCGACGGAGAAAAACTTAGGTTAAATCTGAAAGATGTTAATACAAAAACAGTCATTGTATACTATACGGTCGCGCTGCCCGTGGCAGACTTCCGACTTGAAATCATACCATCTCAGATTCAGGCGAGAGCAGGTGAAAATCAAACTGTGGAGTTAAGAATCGAAAATTTGGGGGTGTATGAAAATCTGGTGGAACTCAAAATTTCCGGTCCGTCAGGTTTTCTGCTCTCGGTCTATCCTGAAAATGGCTATCCGCCATTCACGGAAAGCCTGTTCATATCGGTTGGAAGGGAAACCTCAGACGGAGATTATGAGATAACAGTCACGGCTAAGTCTGGATCTTTAGAAAAGAGGAAAACTCTGACTGTAAAAGTTAGAACTCCTTTGCCTCCTGTCGGTCTAAAAATAAAAAACACGAGCTATGTTCTTTTTGGTAATTTCGTGCGAGTTTCATGCCAGACCGAAGGGACAATTGAAAGCGTTTTTGTCGTTTGGTGGACCAACAAAGGTAGTAGCGGAGAAACGCAGATGCAAATCGATCCAACCACCGGGTGGTGGATCGCAGAATTGGGACCATTCGCGGATGTAAAACTCACATTCATGATTAAAGCCATTGGCGGAGGTGAAACCGTCTGGGATCGAGGAGAGAACAATTTGGGATATTCGGTCGAAATATTCGAAGAAAAACCCAAGCTCGACTACACATTCATAGGAGTAAGTATCGGAATCGCAGTGGTGGCTGGCATAATCTTAAAGATCCTTCTCAGTCTCAGATAATCGCCTTTGTCGTCTTTCTATCAAAGATGTGCCACTTCTCCGATGGGAACTCGAGTAAAACCATTTCACCAGGTTTCGGTGCACTCTTCGGATCCGTCCGCATCATGGCTGGAGATTTGCCGATTAGAAGATGAACAAGAACTTCTGCTCCCAATGGCTCAACAACATCCACCTTTGCTTTTATTCCGCCTTTCTTCGTCGAAAAGCATATGTCCTCGGGTCTTATTCCAAATCTCAGTTCCTTGCCAACCAAACCCTTGAGGATATCTTTCAGTTCTCTTGGGACATCCAACACAAACTCTTCAGCCTCTATAACGAGCTTTCCTCGCTTTCTCGTCAAAACACAGTTAAAGAAGTTCATTGGTGGGCTTCCTATGAAACTCGCGACGAATTCATCCGCAGGCTTGCTGTAAACTTTTTCCGGTGAATCGAATTGTCTTATCCTCCCGTCCTTCATTACGGCAACCCTATCGGCCATTGTCATTGCTTCAACTTGATCGTGCGTAACATGAATGGTCGTCACCTTGAGCCTGCGCTGAAGCTTTCTCAGTTCTGCCCTCATTTCGACTCTCAGTTTTGCGTCAATATTGCTGAGCGGCTCATCCCACAGGAAAACTTTCGGTTCACGAACGATGGCTCTTCCAAGTGCAACTCTTTGCCTTTGACCTCCAGATAACTGCGCCGGTTTCCTGTCTAGAAGATTCTCGATTCCCAGTAGATGGGCCGCCTCTTTGACTCTCTTTCGAATTTCTCTCTCATCATATCCAAAATTCTCTAAAGCGAATGCCATATTCTCAAAAACTGTCATGTGTGGATAGAGAGCGTAATCTTGAAAAACCATTGCAACGTTCCGGTCTTTGGGAGGCAAGTCGTTTACAAGCAAATCATCTAAATAGATGTTTCCTTCGTCCGGTGTCTCAAGCCCTGCTATCATTCTGATCAAGGTTGATTTTCCACATCCACTCGGCCCAACAAGAACAACGAGTTCCCCATCCTTAACCTCTAAAGAAACGTTATCAACTGCAGTTACTTGACCAAATTTTTTGGTGACGTTTTCCAGGGTAACGCTTGCCAAGTTTATCAAATAATTTTTACACAGAACTGGGATTTATTAATTTCTCTCAATCCAAAAAAGTTAATATTGAAATTTTTGAATATTTTTTGGTGTGAGGTTGAGTCGAACACCTGGGCTCTTCACATATATGTTGCTTGCAGTTGTTGCTTTTGTAATCCTCATCCCTACTAGACAAATGCTAATACCCAGAGGTGAAATCACGCTCTGGATTGGATTAGTCAGGAGCGAAGTCGAAGCTGTTGAGAATCTCGTCAAAATCTTTGAGAAAGAAGAAGGAACCACCGTAAGAGTTGTCTGGGTAGCAAACATCGAAGATCTAAGATCGAGATACCGAGTTGGTGTTCCCATCGGAAAGGGACCAGATGTTTTGCTCGGTCCACATGACTGGATAGGAGAGTTTGCAGAAATGGGCGTTATCGCCCCAATCACGGACGAATATTTCCCCGAAAGCGAGAAAAGCAAATTCTTTGAAAAGGCTCTTTCTGCGGTAACATATGAAAACAAGATATGGGGTTTTCCATGCCTGATGGAGAGCTTGGTTTTAATTTACAATTCTGGCTTGGTTGAGAACACTTTTGAAGACTGGGAGGACCTTCTCAATTATGCGAAATCCGTGAGAAGACCTGACTTCTTTGGTTTCTATTATCCACATGTCGATCCTTATTACTCTTTTCCGATTATGTCGGGCTACGGGGCATATGTTTTCGGGGATGAAGAGAATGTTGAAAATATAGGACTCGCAAATCCCGGCGCCATTGATGGCGCACGATTCATCCAGCAAATGGTAAAGGACGGTGTCCTACCGATAGATACTACTCTTAATCCCTACTCGGTGCGTGAGTATTTCAAAGCGGGCAGGGCGGCTGTGATAATCGATGGACCTTGGGCCTTCGAGGAAATAAGAAGAGCGGGAATAACCTATAGGATATCAAACTTTCCGAAGCTCCCGAACGGAGAATATCCGAAAACGTTTGTGGGGGTTCAAGTCTGCATGGTCAACCCAAAATCCAAGAACTTTGAAACAGCGATGAATCTTGCGAAATTCCTCAGTAGTGAAAATTCCCAAAGAACTCTGCATCAGGCCGGCTGGAGAATCCCAAGCAGACTTGATGTGCTTGCTGAAATGGAAAATAAGGAAGAGGTTAGAATAGTTCTCGCCCAGATAGAGAATGGAATAATAATGCCCAAAATCCCTGAAATGGACAGTGTGTGGACGCCTTGGACAAACGCTCTGAAGATGATCGTCCTAGGGCAGGATCCTGCATCCACGTTGGAGGAGGCTGTGCAACAGATGAAAGAATCGATAGCGAAGAGAAGGTGATGTTATGAAAATCGGAGAAAAAAGCGCATATCTTTTTATCCTCCCTGCGGTCATAGGGATGAGCTTTGCGATCCTTGCCATCAGCACATACAACATTTATATCTCCCTCACAAACTGGGGTCCTGGTCATGATCCGCATTACGAATTTGTCGGACTTCAGAACTACGCTGAGATCGTCAAAGGAGGCTACACCAGATATTTCTTAGGTGTCTTCAGTTGGAACCTCTTGTTCGCTGCTCTTTCAGTTGGAATCGCATTCTCAATCGGACTTGTCCTCGCAATAATCCTGAACAATCCTAAGCTCAAGGGTAGGGCAATCTACAGGACTCTTCTGATAATCCCCTGGGCCCTTCCATCCACGATAACGATAATGGCTTGGAGAGGTTTGTTAGGAACAAGTTGGTCCCTTTACCTTAAGGAAGGATTTCAAAGCGTCTGGGGAGCAAGGATGATAATACTTCTTGTGAATGTTTGGACCGCCTTTCCATTCATGATGTGTGCTTGCCTCGGAGGCCTCCAAAGCATTCCACCGAGTGTCTATGAAGCCGCAGCAATTGACGGTGCAAGTAAGATCCGTAAATTTTGGAAAATTACCCTTCCGCTTCTAAAGTCTGTGATAGTCCCAATTCTCATATTCACATTCGCATTCCATTTCAACAATTTCACGGTCGTGTGGATGCTTTCGGAGGGAGGACCACCGACTGGAGTTACAAATGCCCCGGGAGGTAGTGACATAATGATAACATACTTCTACAGGCTCGCCTTTGGTGAAGGACACTTCTATGCTATAGCCGCGGCTTTCTCTGTCATTCTCTTCTTCATCCTAGCCGGTCTGACCTTCATAAACCTCAAGATTACTGGAGCCACAAAAGAGGTGGTCAGATGAAGAAAGAGAAGTTGGAAATTTTGCTCAGTCATTTTATGCTGATCATCGTCGTTTTGGCCGTGTTGTTCCCGGTCTTCTTTATATTTACGGCCTCTCTCAGAAGCACGTTCATACCGCCGAGCCTTATGCCCGAATCCATAACTTTCCAAAACTTCGTGAAGTTATTCCGTGAGCAGCACTTCATCCTTTGGGCGGTGAATACGGCTATAATCTGTCTTGGAACGATAATTCTAACCTTTGTGATGATATGTCCGGCAGCATACGCCTTCTCTTTTATGAAGTTTGCCGGGCGTAAACAGATGCTTGCCTTTATGCTTTTTGCTCAAATGTTCCCCTCGCTGGTCGGAATGGTCGCTATATACAAGATAATGAGCAGCTTGGGTTTAGTTAACTTGGCCGGAATGATACTCATCTATGCGGGTTCAAGTGTCCCGTTCTATACTTGGTTCTTAAAGGGATACATGGATACCATACCGAAAACACTCGTAGAAGCATCGATTATGGACGGAGCCGGACACTTCAAGACTTTCGTAAAAGTAATACTTCCCCTCGCAAAACCGGCTCTAGGAGTGATAGCCTTTATGGCGTTCTTGGTCCCATACAACGACTTTATACTTCCGTCTTTCATGCTCGAGTATCCTGACACGACTCTCGTCTATGGCTTAGCGACTTTGGCCGGAATAGGCGGAAGAGCCCCAGATTATCCGCTTTTGGCTGCGGGCGTTTTGCTAGCCTCGATTCCGCTTTTGGTGGTCTTTCTTATCTTCCAGAGGTATCTGATAATGGGCCTCACGCGCGGAGCCATCAAATGAAGCGGAGAGATTTAATATCTGATAAAAGCGATTCTGCTTTGATGAATGTAAAGATAGGATTTGAAGTTCATTTACAGCTGGCCACCGAGCAGAAGCTATTCTGTGAGTGTCCAACAAACTATCAGGATGTTCCTCCAAATACAAACATATGTGCGATATGTACGGGTACTCCCGGAGCTAAACCAATGCCACCTAATAAGAAAGCAATAGATGCGGCGATAGAAATTGCGCTCATGCTCGGATGCCGAGTGATAACCGGAGAACCGATTTATATATTGCGTAAGCACTACGATTATCCCGATCTTCCTTCAGGCTATCAGAGAACAAGCATGCCAATAGCCAAGGATGGAAATCTCAGCGGAGTTCGCATAAGAGAAATACACATCGAAGAGGATCCAGGTCAATATAATCCGGCGAACGGAACTGTGGATTTCAATAGATCTGGGATACCGCTGGTCGAAATCGTAACAGAACCGGACATTTCATCACCGGAAGAAGCAAGAGAATTTCTCAGAATTTTAACGCGTACTCTTGAGTACACAGGAGTCGTCAGACCGGAGGCCGGAGGAGCGATGAGAACTGACGTCAACATCTCGATGGAGGGGGGCGGGAGGGTTGAGATAAAAAACATAAACTCAGTACATGGGGCGTACAGAGCGCTGAAGTTTGAGATAATGAGACAAAGTGAAAAGATCAAGAGAAAGGAAATTGTGGCAAGAGAAACCAGAGCTTACCTTGAAAATCAAATGATTACTGTCCCGATGAGGACTAAGGAGTTCGAGGAGGACTACAGATACATTCCTGACCCAGACATCATGCCACTCATAATCGATGAACAATGGGTTGAAGAAATAAGAAGGAAAATGCCTGAGGCTCCTCATCTGCGAAAGGAGAGATTGATTAGACAGTACGGAATAACAGAGGAGATGGCTGAGGCTATCGTGGGTGAAAAAGAACTTGCCGATTTCTTTGAAGAGGTAGCCAAACTAACAGATTCGGTTCTGGCAGCCAATTGGATTAGAACGAGATTGAAAAAAGTTTTGAATTACTTAAAGCTAAGAGCAAAAGATTTGAGAGTTTCGCCCAATGATATCGCCAAACTGCTTGAGATGGTGAGATCTGAGGAAATAACTCCCGAGCAAGGAGAGCTAGTTCTACGCAAGATGGTTGTTGAGCCCGGAGATCCTAAGGAAATCGCGAGAGAGATGGGCTTTTTAGCTATTGAAGCCAGCGAAATTTTAAAGGCTATAGAAGAGACCCTGCAAGAAGAAAACAAAGCCGTTGAAGATTACCGAAAAGGAAAAGAAAAAGCCTTGGATTTTCTTGTTGGTGTGGTTATGAAAAAAATCAAAGGAAAAGGAGACCCCAGAGAGATAAGGCATATTCTGGAGAAACGCCTTTCTCAGTAGCCATACATTTTTTCCGGTTTTGGAACGACATCAGAGATCTCCAGTCTGTTCGGTGGGAGAACTTTGGCAATAGCTTTTTCAAAGTCTACTTCTTCCACTATTTCCCGCCCTTCTCTGATTGCGAACATTCCCGCCTCGGTACATATCGCTTTTATATCGGCACCCGTCGCTCCGGCTGTGGACTTGGCCAACCTTTTAAGATTAACGGATTTCCCTAGATTCATTCTCCTCGTGTGAATCTGGAAGATTGCGAGTCTTGCCTGCTCATCGGGGAGTGGGAAGTGAATTAGACGATCTAGTCTTCCGGGTCTCAGAATGGCTGGATCTAAGATATCCGGACGGTTTGTGGCGCCGATTATTTTCACATTATCGCAGGGGTCAAAGCCGTCGATTTCCGCAAGAAGTTGCAGGAAGGTTCTGTAGACCTCTCTGTCTCCACTAGTGGCAGAGTCTAGACGTCTTGCCCCGATTGCGTCTAACTCATCTATGAAGACTATTGATGGAGCTTTTTCTCTTGCCAGATCGAAGAGCTCCCTCACTATTCTTGCGCCCTCCCCGATGTATTTCTGAACCAACTCAGAACCTATTAACCTTATGAAGGTAGCTTTGGTTTCGTGAGCAACCGCACGAGCGACCAATGTTTTTCCGGTTCCCGGCATTCCGTAGAGAAGAATTCCTTTTGGCGGATCTATGCCTACCTTCTTGAAAATCTCCGGTTTGAGAAGCGGAAGCTCCACTGCTTCTCTTATCTCCCTTATCTGCTCTTCCAGTCCTCCTATATCGTTATAGGTAACCTGTGGCGCTTCTTCCACTTCCATGCCCAAAACATAGGGGTCCTTTTTTGATGGGAGGACCTCAACCACGGCATAGGTTCTTTGATTCAGTGCCACGCGCGCGCCTGGCTTTAAATCTTTATGATTTATAAATCCATGAACTGGGACTATGAAACTCGGACCTGCACTGCTTCTGACAATTGCCCTCCCATCCTCTAGAAGATCTACTAGAGTTGCGGTTAGCAGAGGCGGTGTCTGCAGCCTTCTCAGCTCATTCCTCAAAGAGGCTATTTCCTTCTCCAGTCTGAGGCAACGGGCTTCGAACTCCCTTTTCTCACGCTCAAGTTCTCTTATTCTCTGTTCCAAACTTTGGATGTAATCAGTGACGTATTCTTCATGCGTGTTCTTTTCCGCCAAACTATCCCCAGTTTATCTTACATAACTCGGTAATATAGCTTTAGCTCTCATAGACAACTTGTCCGATAACGTCTGCCTTTACGTTTTCTAGACTTAAACGAGACAATCAAGCATAAAACCCCAAAAAGAAAAGAGCCAACAACCAGCAAAATCCAAAGTTGTCTAAATTGGGTCTCAGGTTTCCATGCTCGAATGACCTCGTTGGAAAGCTCCACCGATCTTTTAGCATGATGGACGGTGGCATCAAAATTTGAAGCGATTTCTGCCAAGGCTAACTCGAGCTCGGCCTCTGAAATCTTGGCGAGGAGTTCACGATTCTCACGTGCTAGATTCCTTGCAATCTCTAAATGTGTGCGTGCGGATTGAACGTACAACTGTGCAGCCTCGGCGGGCGAAAGTATTTTCACCTCTGAAACTTTCTCAGAAATCTGAATCGACTTTCCAACATATTTCACATTTATCCAAGATTCTGAGTCGTTTACTCCCCGTCTTGATCTTACAATATGTGAGGAGTCCAGCCTGCAGAAATAGTCTCCGTGACTATCTCCCCAGCTCGGATCGACTGGCTGCCATCCTACCATCGGAAGATAAATCTCAGCAAATGCATGAGGGGAAAAATTCTCGGTCGTGTAAGCCCAACCATAAAGAGCTCTTGCCGGAAGCCCTGAGGCCCTAGCCAACGTGATGAAGAGATCTGTATACTCGCTACAGTCACCGATTCCACTTTCCAGTGACCAGAACACGCCTCGCCTTACCTCCTGCTGCTGGTAAGAGAGCCTATCTTCAACGAATTTCATGATAGCTGAGGCTAACAAAAAAGAATTTGATTCCATTTGAGTCATTTGTTCTACAATACTCAAGATTGTTGGGTTATCACATGGCCACCATTCGGTAGGTAGAAGAAACTCCGCTAGCTCCGGTGGGATTTCGAATATTCCTTCCACATTTTCCGATGTTATTTCTGGATCGTAAACAGAAACGTCGAAGAAAAGTTGTATTCTAAGCCTAAAAACTTCTTCCGGGTTCACAAATTTAAAAACGCCATGGAGATTTCCATCTTTATCAAAAAAAACTTCAGAGGGCATTGGATCTGCCGAAACCAACGAGGAAAACTGCCATTCCACATAAGGATTAACAAGAATGACGTCTAAACTCAAATTTCGTACATCTGCGTTTATTTCATAATCGAGCGAAATAGAGTAAAATGTTCGTTTGGAAAAAATAGCTGTTAGACCTGCAAAAGACCGACCGCGAGAAATCGTTGTTGAATACAAAAACGATGGAGGAGACCTAAACGAAGTTGCCGAAAGATCGCAGAGAAATGGTACATAACCCGGAGGACCATATACCTTAATTAAAAACTGCTGACAGTCAAAGTCAAACTCCTTCAGACCCCAGAAACTGACGATATAACTTCCACCGGCGACTTTAGCCCATTTTGTGAGCACATAAGAGATGCGAATGGTATATTCTCTTCCCGTCTCGATCCACCTAGTCGAAAAAGTTATCTCTGTAAAGTTATCGAGACTCCGCGAAGAAAAAGAAAGCGGTCCCGTTTCATCAACCACCTGAATGTTCTCAACCATTCTCGCTGGAATCCTTTTCTGAATAGAAAGAGAGATTGTTTGGTCAAGGTTCAGATATTTTATTGTTTCTGTAACAAGCACATTTGTGTCCTCTAGGGATAGAAGCTCTATTTGGTAAAGCGAGTAAATGAGGTTTGTTCTTGCCTGAACCGGTGCCGGAAGAAGAGTCAAGAATATGAATACCGCGAGAATCGCAGCTTTCCTCATCACTCCACACCAAAAATAGTTAACCTATTTCCAACAATAAAGCCAAGATGTATTTGATGAAAGTCGTCTTGGTAGAACGAAGAAATCCTGGTCAGCTTTCAATGCTTCCGGAAATCGAGGCTTTAACCAGAACGCTTGGTTATGAGGTTGTGGAAAAGATAAGTCAGGTTAGAGAGCCCGACCCGGCTTATCAAATTGGTAGAGGTAAGGTCAAAGAAATAGAAAGAGCAGTAAAGCTTCATGGAGCGAAAAGGGTTGTCTTTGCTAATCAGCTGACTCCAACTCAAGCATTTAACCTAAGCAAGGCATTGGGAGTGGAGGTTTTAGATAAAGTCCAGCTGATTTTGGAGATCTTTGCCATGCGTGCTGGAACCCCCGACGCGAAACTTCAGGTTGAGTATGCCAAGCTCAAGTATGAACTCCCAAGGATAAGAGAAAGAATAAGATCAATAGTTGCGGTTGAGCAGCCGGGTAGAATGGGAGGGGGAGAGTACGAGGTTCAAGTTCACTATGACGCTATAAAACGAAGGTTGGTAAGTCTTCGAAAGAAACTCGCAACCATTGAAAAAAGAAGGGAACTCTTGAGGAAAAGAAGAAAAAAGCTAGGTTTCAAACTCGTGACGCTGGCGGGATATACGAATTCTGGAAAATCGACCCTGCTGAACGCACTGACCGAAGGTGGAGCAGAAGTGGACGATAAATACTTTGCTACTCTCGCTCCACGAACAAGAGCTTTAAAGAAATCCCCGAAAATTCTCCTGACAGACACTGTTGGATTCATCGAAGATATGCCACCGATGGTGGTCGAGGCCTTTAAAGCCACCCTCGAGGAGATTTATCTAGCCGATGTTATACTGCTGGTTTTGGATGGAAGCGACCCGGTGCACGAGATGATGAGAAAATATAAAGCTTGCATGCAGTTTCTCGAGAATCTGGATGCTAAAATCGTGGTTGCCTTGAACAAAATAGATCTGCTGAAAAGCCCCGAAGAACTTGAGGAGAAGTTGAAAATCCTAAACTCTGCAGCTTCAACTGTTGTCCCCATCTCAGCTCTTAAAGGTGAAAATTTGGACACCTTGATCGAAACTCTGAGGATGAATACATGATCGTCGTTCTGAGATTGGGCCACAGGCCAGAGAGAGATAAAAGAGTTACAACACATGTTGGACTTGTTGCAAGGGCCTTTGGAGCGGACGGAATAATAATCGCTGACATCCGTGATGAAGAAGTGGAGAAGAGCATAACAGAAGTCGTGGAAAGATGGGGTGGAAATTTTTTCGTGAAGAGCGGAGTTCCTTGGAAAAAAGAGATTGAGGAATGGAAGAAAAAGAAAGGAAAAATTGTGCATCTGACCATGTATGGTGTTCCGGTGTCTAGCGTGATCAAAGAACTACGCCAGCAGGACCTAATGATCGTTGTTGGAGCAGCTAAGGTTCCGGCAGAGGTTTTCGAACTCGCCGACTACAACGTAGCAATAGGAAATCAGCCTCACTCGGAGGTGGCCGCACTCGCCGTTTTCCTCGACAGACTTTTTGAAGGCAGGGAACTTGAAAGAGATTTTCCAAATTGGAAGCTGAAGATTATTCCCAGTGAGAGGGGAAAACACTTAATAACAGGATGACTCAGATATATGATGTTTCTACGCCCATTTGCTTAAGTGTGGAAATGAAGCTCGGATATGCTTGCTTCAACGCCTCGGGTCCGTTTGTTATCGAAACTTCTCCATTTGCAAAAGCTCCTGCGACTGCAAGAGTTGCAGTCACGGCGTAATCGTTTGCCCCATCTACTTCTCTTCCTTTCAGCTTACATGGTCCCTTGACGATCAACTTGTCTTTGTAGAGTATCACTTCGGCTCCCATGCGCCTCAGGCCTGAAAAGATCGCCTCCGCTCTGTTAGATTTCGACTGTTTGGCTGCCTCAATACCTGTGATGATTGTTCTACCTTTCGCAAAGCACGCAAATAAGGCGAAGAACGGGAGCAGTTCTGGGATTGGTGAAATATCTAGATTGGTGCCTTTCAGTTTGCCGGGATAAATGGAGATAGAGCGCTTGGTTTGCGAGATTTTTACGCCGAACTTTCTGAGCGCGGACAAAAATATCTGATCTCTTCCGGAGATTTTGCCTAGCTTCGTTTTGACTTCCTCGCCACCGAGCAGAGAAAGAATTACAAAAGGAGCAGAGCTTGACAGCTCCTCTTTTACCGTGTACGTGAATCCTGGAACAAGTTGCTTTGGAAATGACAATATTTCGCGCATGCTTTCGATTCTCAGACGTGCAGAGCCGAAGACATCGAGAACCGGTTCTACATACGGCTGCGCTCCTTTTTGTGGAAATTGGAAAACGGTTTCTTCTGTGGTCCCGCAAGCTGGAATCGCCAGCGCGGGCAGATATCTTACTTCCTCGGCTGTGAGCGAAATCCTTCCTCCTTTTACTTCTCCACCGAAAATGATGAAGGGCGGTGTTTCATCTTTTTTTGTCGAATGAACGTCTAGCCCCATTTTATGAAATGCTGAAAGGAGACCGGACATCCTCCTTGCTCTGAGCGAAGAATCTCCAGAAACCACAATCGAAACTTGAAAAAGGCTTAGAGCAGCCGATATCATCGCCAAAGCTGTTGCTGATCCTCCAACACTGATCGATTTTTTGACGAGAGTCAACCTGTCAGGGGGATAAATTGTCCAAGACGACTGGTTTTTCTTGACTAGAAAACCGAGATCCTCTAAAATTTTGAGAATTACTCGCGTGTCGGAAACTTGCAAAGGTGACCGAATTTCCACTTTTCCTCTCGCGAGCATTGCCAGCGAACTGGCCAGCTGTGTATGAAGTTTTGAAGGCAACATCTCGAAGTTTGGCTTTATCTCGCCGGCAGGCTTCACGACAAGCTTCATAGTTTCCTCCTCACAAGAGAATTCACAATTCCATCCAAATCTTTAAGGATTTCCCTTTCTAGCTCTAGGACTCGCTTTTTCTGAATTTGAAAAATTTTGCTTGAAGGCTTTGGCTCCGCTTTCAGCAGATCTTCCCCGAGTAGGGGACGAAGTATAAGCGAATTGCTTGAAGCCTCGTCAACAAAACGAATCCCTTCAAGTCCAAATTTTCGAACAAATTCCAGACCATCTGGAAGTACTAGGCAAACAGAACCCGTTCTAACCGAAAGCAAGTCGGCTATCTTGACGAGAGCCCTCTTTTTGACGATCGTTCTAAGCCGGAGAGGTGTTTGTTTGATCGACTTTGTGAAACTTTCAGGCAGGATGAAAACTGTCAAATGAGGATGGTGAACCAATAGACTCTTAGCTCTATGGACATTTGACGCTTCGGATAAAATCTGGATGACGCAACCTCTTTTCATCATCAAAAAGGCAGCCTTTACGTCCCTGCCGCTCCCATCAAAAATGCATATGGCCTTGCCCTCGCTACCAACAGGCAGGCCTCCAACCCCACTTATTTTCTCGGTGAAGATGTATGTCTCATCTTCACGAATATCTATGAAGATTTCGCGATCGGGATTAGAGAGATCTACCTTAGAACCGGGCAACGAACGGAGAATGCTCTCTCCCACAATCCTATTGACATCCATGCTTGTGAACTCGTGCTTTCCTTCCCTGCTCGTCCGGACGGCAAAAGTCTCACCTTTTTTCACCGTTCTCTTTGCGATTTTCGTGGCGTTTTGCACTATTTCCGGTAAAACAGATCTGACACGCACCGCGGGACTGCAGGAAACAACGCCCGGAATCTTCGAAATGACTTTACATACTTTCCATGGAAATTCGCTTTCCACGATTATCCTAGTGGATTTTTTATAAGCGTGACCGAAGCTTCTTATCATCCTTCGTATGTTTGAAAGCAAGATTTTCTCAAATTTGGAGCGCACAGGCCCGCTTTTTAGGGCAATCTCCCCGTATCTAACGACGACGACCTTCATCTTTTAAAAAGTAGACTGGACTATCTTTAAATTAGACCTTTGCGGAGAACTTGTTACCCAGCAGACGATCCATTTTTTCGGCGGCTCTCTTTATCTCTGCCATCGTCTTTGCTCCAGCACACACACCCTTGCCAGAGACGAAAAGCAGAATTACAACCTTTGGATCATCAAGCCTGAAGACGAGGCCCGGAAATACCTCCGGCTCGTACTCCGTGTTATCGAAGCTTCTTGCAATTGCCTCTAGGTCAAACTCTCTGAAAAAATCGAAAGAGGAGACTATATTCTGAACCTGGACTTTCGGGGGGCCTTTTATTTTCGCCCCACTCGCTTTCAGCTTCTTTGTCAACTTTTCTATAGCGAGCTTGGCGTCCTTCATGCTTTTCGCCCCAACACAGTTCATTTTTCCGGAGGCGAAAATCAGAAAAGATGCCGGTGGGTCTTCAGATTTATAGGCTATTCCGGGAAAAACTTCAGGATCATATCTAGCATCTTCCAACGTGCGGGCTAATTTTTCAAGATCAAACTCTGTGTTTGGGTATATGACGGACAAAACAATGTTCTGGACTTCGATTTTTACCTTAGACATATTTACCTAAAAGTAATGGTCTTAGGGGTATAAAAAAGGATTGGGAGAAAATGCGGAAGCTTAAAGACACTGAAGGCGGAGGATTCGTCGTTGGAAACCTGCCCCTTGGATGTGATCTCTGTCTCCAAGGAGCCAAGCTCGTCCTCTTCTTGACGGGATTATGCAGAAGGAGATGTTTCTACTGTCCTCTTTCCGAAAAGAGAAGACAGAAAGACGTAGTCTATGCGAACGAGAGACTTGTCAGAAGCTGGAGAGATATCGTTGCCGAGGCCGAGGAAATGGACGCGCTTGGTACCGGTATAACCGGTGGGGACCCGATGCTCAGATTTCGAAGAATGCTTAGATACTCCAAGCTCCTGAAAGAAAAATTTGGGAAAGAACACCACATTCATGTCTACCTTTGTGAGGATGTTTCTCGCGAAAAACTCAAAAAGATGAAAGAAGCCGGAATCGATGAAGTTAGATTTCATCTCTTAACTTCAGAGCCTGTTGTAAAGGCTATAGGCGTAGGACTGGATGCGGGGATAGAGATTCCAGCGGTGCCTGGCTGGGAGGATAGAATAATAAATTTGATCAGAAAACTTGACGAAATAGAAGGAGTCTTCATAAATCTGAACGAGCTGGAGTTTTCAGAGACAAACGCGGCAAACCTTCATAGAAGGGGATTTAGACTTAGAGAGGACTCGGCCGTTGCCGCAGAAGGAAGTAGAGAATGTGCCCTCACCGTCGCAAAATGGGGGGCGAAAAACGCTACGCTCACGATTCATTACTGCTCGAGCATTGTGAAAGATTCTGTTCAGCTGAGAAAGAGATTGATCAGAAAAGCCTTCAACGTGGCAAAACCACACGAAGAGGTGAACGAAGATGGACTCCTTTTCAAAGGAATCATAACCGGATTAAAAACTCAGGAACTGGCCGAAGTGCATAAATATCTGATGAGAAAATACCGATTAAAACAAGACGAAATCTATCTGAACAGGGAAAAGAAAAGAATCGAACTTCACTGGAGGTTAGCGGAAAAACTGGCTAAACTAGAGAAAAACCTGAAATTCGCGCTTGTCGAAGAGTATCCAACACAGGACAGGTTGGAGACTACCTTTTTCCCTCTTTGAAAGCTTTGAGATAACGGGTTGCAAGCTTCGAATAATGAATCGCCTGCGTTTTTATTCCTTTGAACTCCGCAGGCGTAACTTGCCTAAGAGGTCTGGCCGGAATCCCCACAACCACCGTTCTGCGAGGTACCTCCGCCCCTCTTAAAACAACAGCGCCAATACCTACCATCGCACCTTTCCGTACAATAGCATCATTGAAAATTGTGGCCTGTCCGCCGATAAGTGTCTGATCCTCAATTGTTGCGCCATGGACCAAGGCTAGGTGACCAACGATGACATAGTTTCCTACCCTTGTGGGAGAAGCTCTAACTCGGCTGTCATAAACGTCTCCAGCGTGGATAACCACGTTGTCTTGGATACATGTGTACTTCCCAATCGTTATCCTGCCTAAATCTCCACGGATGACGGCGCCAGGCCATACACTCGAAAAATCTCCTATCCTAACATCACCTATCACGACGGCCGAGGGGTGCACAAAGGCTTTCTTTGATATCTTCGGCCTTTTGCCCTCGAATTCTTCAATCATGCCGTGGCACCGATGGTCTCTTCTTTCTTCGATTGAACGATTATTATGTCGCCGACTGCTAGAACACCGCTGTAAGGCACGCTTATGGCCTTTTCAGCTCTTTTCCCTATAACCAAGCCTACAACAGCTCCAACTCTGTCATCTATCAGAACATCTTCGACGACTCCAACGTATTTCGCTTTATCTGTGTAGATTTTCAAACCGACAAGCTGTCCAACTCTTTTCACAATTTTCACCTCGATTACTGATTAAACATCATCCTTTTTAACTTTGCCATTGAAAAGAAGCAATCTGAAAAATCGCATAACAACCCTTATAAGTTTTCTCGCGTTATCGTTTGTGGAGGTGCAATGGGAGAACGATTAGAATTGATTTTAAGGATTCCTCTGGCCATCATCTACGGAATAATTCTTGCTGTCTGGGGTTTTGTCGCTGGGCTTGTCGTGGTGATACACTGGCTCTATACACTCATTCTGGGCAAGCGACACCTCGGCATGGCAAAATTCACCAACCGATACGTCACTTACTCTCTACTGGTTGCCAGATATCTCTATCTGATCACAAATGATCGACCTTGGCCGATAGGAAAGAAGGGGCCCGAGGAAGTACTACCAGTAGATATTCGCTAAATCCGTTCGCGCGCTTAAACCTCCTTCGCAAAAACTTAGGCGCGGATGGGGAACGGAAAAATAGTCAGATTGAGTCTTATCTCGTCGCTCGCGGGCTTGGCCGCGGTTTACGCAACTGCTTTATCGACTTCACAGAGAATCACTCCGATCGCAAAAATAGATAATAGTTTCATCGGCGCCAGAGTGATAATCTCCGGACAGATAATTGATGTACAGAGTTCCGGCAACAAACACATGTTCCTTAAGATCAAAGATGACTCCGGAGGGATTATAACTGTCCCAATCTTCTCCAATCTAGCGTCAAAGTTAACCCTGACAATAGGATTGCTTGACTACGTGGAGATTAGGGGAAATGTTTCGGTTTACCAAAACGAGCTGGAGGTTATTCCTTCCAAGCCAGAAGACATAAAAATCGTGCATACGGCTCCGGCTAGCATTTCAGAAATTAAGGAAGAGAATCTAGGAAAACCTGTCAAAGTTTACGGTATAGTTTCCAGCCGAGAGATAATTGGTGCTGGAAACATCATATTGAACATAGGAGAAAACGGTAGGAAACTGAAGGTCTTCATACCGTCAAAAATCGTTGAAGGAATACCCGAAGTGCACGTTGGGGATGAAGTCGTGATTGGGGGATGGTTGCAGTTATATAATAACGAAATCGAACTTAAGGTGACGAGTCATCTTTGTATCCAAAAGCTTGAAACTTTCCTAAAATGATTGTGCTAATCCTATGGATTCTCGCGGGCGTTCTTCTTGGAGTAATCACTGGAATGATTCCGGGTTTACATGTCAACAATTTAACGCCGGCTTTTGTTATCTTAGCAGGAGGCTCGGGATCTGTTGAAATCGCTTCCTTGATAGTTGCTATGTCTATCACAAACGTTTTTGTCAGCTATATACCTTCCACATATTTGGGCGTTCCGGAAGAGGGAACTGAGTTATCCGTTCTTCCAGCACACAGGCTACTTTTAGATGGAAGAGGTCACTACGCCATAAAACTCGTAGTTTTCGGATGCCTGGGAGGATTGCTCGTGAGCGCCGCCTTTCTTTTTCCATTTCTCATGATAGTTGAACCCGCATATGGATTGATAAAACCAAACATGCACTGGCTTCTGCTGTTTGTGGTGATTGTTATGATCGCAATAGAGCGATCTCCTAGTAAAATTGTTTGGTCTTGTGTAATCTTTGTTCTCTCTGGTTTTCTGGGACTTGTTGCTTTGGATGGAGGAATTCTGAAATCCGAGACTGCCCTAATGCCCCTCCTCTCCGGACTTTTTGGAGCCAGTGTTCTCCTTCCGAGCATAGCGAGCAACTGCCAACTTCCGGAACAAAAGATAGATGATAGAGAACCGGACGGATTGAAGAAGCCGATTTTAACTGGAGCATTCGCCGGAGCTGTGACTGGAATTATCCCGGGCATAGGACCATCACAAGGAACCGTGCTTGCGCAGCTTGTGAGTGGTTGTAAGGGAACAGAAGATTTTCTCGCAGCGGTAAGTAGCGTCAATACTTCGAAGGCTCTATTTTCTTTTGCCGCGCTTTATGCTATAGGAAGAGGCAGGAGTGGAGCGGCGGTTGCGGTTGGGCAGATTCTCGAGATCGGAAGTAGAGAACTTATCATCATGGTTGGTGTTTCTCTCTTCGCTGGCGGAATCGCTGGACTTCTCACGCTCAAACTTTCCAAGATTATGGCCAGAGAAATGTCGAAACTTCCATACAGGGGTTTGTGTGCGGCAGTTCTGGTCTTCATCACATTTCTCGTTTTCTTCTACTCGGGATTTGTCGGGCTTCTAGTTTTTGCGACAGCAACATCGATTGGAGTCCTTCCAGCAGTCGTTCAGGTTAAAAGAACCCACGCGATGGGTGTAATTTTGTTACCATGCATTCTCTTCTTTGCTGGTGTTAAAGAATCTACGCTCTCCATGTTCGGGCTTGCGTAAAACATCCTACTTGTTAAAATTCCCTTTTGGAGAAAGAATTACGTGATGAAACTCGCCGCTCTCTGTAGTGGTGGTAAAGATTCCATTTTTGCTCTTTGGCTTGCAATGAAAGAACATGAGATCGAAAAGATCATCTTTGTTTTACCGCAAAGAGAAGACTCATGGATGTTTCACCATCCTAACGTCCATCTGTATGAACTCTTTTCCAAATGTATTGGAATTCCGGTTGAGGGGCTCGGATTCACTGGAGGAAAGAGAGAAGAAATTCCATTCTTGGAGAAAATACTGAAGAAAGCCGATGTCGAAGGAATAGTGAGTGGTGTGATATCGTCAAAATTTCAAAAAAACAACCTTGATGAAGTCTGCCGCAAATTGCGGAAGTCTCATATCGCTCCTCTCTGGAATAGAGAGCCGGAGGAGGTATTGCGTGAAGAATTGAGATCCGGAATAAGCTTTATAATAACCGGCGTTTTTGCGGAGGGTTTGGGAAAAGAGTGGTTAGGAAAAAAAGTTGGGGAAGATGAAGTAAGAAAGTTTCTTGAACTCTCGAAGAAGTATGGAATCAACCCCTGTGGGGAAGGAGGAGAATACGAGACTCTCGTTCTGGATGCACCATTTTTCAAGTTCAGAATAAAAATCGATGAAGCGGAGATTCTGTGGGACGGCTTAAGAGGGGTTTATTTGGTCAAAAAAGCCGAACTGGAGGAAAAGAAATGAGACTTGCTCTCATTTATTCTCCAAGATATCTGGAGCATAATCCTGGAGCTTGGCATCCTGAATCGCCACAGAGGTTGCATGCAATAGTGGAAACTCTTAAACGAAATGAACTGTGGACAAATGTTCTAGAACCTGAATCAGCAAAAATGAACGAAATTCTGACTGTACACAGCAAAAATTACATCGAGCTTCTCAAAGAGATGACTAAGGATCAAGCTTTTTTAGATTCAGACACGCCGACCAGAGAGAACACTCTCGAGATCGCACTCTTAGCCGCTGGAGGAGCCCTAATAGCCGGAAGATTGGTTGCGGAGAAAAAAGCGGACAACACGTTTGCTCTCGTCAGACCACCTGGACATCACGCCTCAAGCGATTTTGGTGGAGGATTCTGTTACCTGAACAACGTAGCAATAATGACCAAGGATCTACTGAACGTCTTCGATAGAATTATGATTTTTGATTTTGACGCCCATCACGGAAATGGTACACAAGACATTTTTTATACCGATCCAGATGTTCTCTATTTATCCATTCATCAGTTTCCCCTGTATCCTGGAACTGGACGGGTAGAAGAGATTGGAGAAGGGAGAGGAAGAGGTTTCAATGTAAATGTGCCTGTTCCTCCCGGAACTGGTGACGGTGAATATGCGACTATCATTGAGGAAGTCGTTTGTCCAATAGCGGAGCAGTTTGAACCTGGCCTGATTGCTATCTCCGCCGGTTTTGACGGACATATTTGGGATCCACTTACACAGCTAGAACTGAGCAGCGAATTTTACGGATGGATGGCCGAAAGGATACTGGAAACTGCAAAGAAAGTATGCGGTGGAAGAGTTGTCTTTGTGTTGGAGGGAGGTTACAACTTAAAAGCGCTCGGCGAAAGCGTGACAAACGTCATCAAAGCTCTCAGAGGTGCAAAATTCCGGAGCCCCATTAAAAGAGAAATCAAGGTTGTGGAAACTCTCAAGAACTTTTTGTCTTGGAAGTGGAGGATTTAACCTTCCTCGCATGAGGTTCTACGTGAACGGTCACAGAGCTTATCTCCGGAATTTTTGACTTCAATCTGCGCTCTATTTCGGTTGCAACATCGTGTGCCTTTCGTAAACTCATTTCGGAATCTACGAGCACGTGAACATCCACAAAAATTTTTGGACCGGAGCGTCTAGTTCTGAGCCTGTGAAAGCTCTCAACACCTGGTGTCTCTGCGCAGATTTTCCTTATCTTCAAGACTGTGTCCTCTGATGGAGCTGTTTCCATCAGCGCACTCAAGGCCGAGCGACCAAGTGAGAAGCTGAGATAAAAAAGAATTCCTGAGACAATTAGAGCTACAATCGGGTCTGCTAGAATGTTTCCTCTTATGGCGAGAACCAGACCTATTACTACGCTTATGCTTGAGAGAAAGTCCATGAAAGTATGATAAGCGTCAGAAATAAGTGGCAGACATTTTTCTTCCTTTCCAACTTTCATCTTATATGATGCGAGCAAAACAAAAACTATTGCTGAAAGTGAAGGTGTAAGGAGGACCTCAGAAGAAAAAGTTGAATTTGTCCCGTGTCTGAGACGATCCACTGAAGATAAGAGAATTCTAGCTCCGGAGACCAAAAGAACCACGGCAAAAAGCAAGGCTACAAGCGACTCCGCCTGCCAGTGGCCGTAATGATGTCTCTTGTCCGCCGGTTTCCTCGATATTCTGAATCCACCTAGAGCCACTACTGTCGTTATGGAGTCCGATAAAGATTCTATGCCCACGGCGAGAAGAGCCAAACTTCCAAATAGAAAGGATGCGGAAATCTGCATCAGACCGATTAAAGTTGTCAAAAGCAGAGAGATCAAAAAGACTTTTTCTATTTCTTTTCTTCCCATCAGATAAAAGAAAGTCTATGAAGACTTAAAAATTCATAAGAAAATCCGTGAGAGACCGATAACTTCGACACTTGCAACGCCCGGGATGGAAGAAATCTCCCGTTCAAGTGGCTCGGTCCCACCTTCCTTATCCTCAACGACAGTTGCTATCCTTAAAGCCTCGAGACCAAACGCTATGGGTTCTCTCTCAACAGCAAAGACCTTGACTTTTTCTCTTATCCGCTTTTCAAGTTCCGCAAGATTCACCTCTGTATCTTCTGGCATCACTCTCAAAATAACAACAACATCTCCCATGATAGACACCTATGGTCCCGTAAAACCACATTTATGACAAGTGTATGAAACGCTCAGTTTTCGGCAGGTGCTGCATCTCCAAATTTCGAATTCTCCGCAGGAGGGGCAGGGGAAATGGACAGCTGACTGCCCCGGACTAATTTCCCTGCCACACGATGTACACTTCGGCATGCTCTCCTCACTCTCTCATGTAACCTTTTTTTAAGCTTTTCCACCTAGAATGGCGATTATGAATGAAACAGCCATTGACAAAATAAAAAGGATTACTAAAAGTATCGCAAGCAAGCGTCGGACAGATTCCTTCATACGTCTGTATTTAACAACCAAAAGAATATAAGGATAGGTTATCATGAGACGGGAATATCATCCTTACGCGATAATGCTTGCAGTCAATGCAGCGATTTCACTCTCTGCCCTTTTCGTACCATTGCTCGCCAAGGATATCGGGCTATCTCTTGCCGATATCGGTATAATTGGATCTGCATACGGACTGGCCTCTTTCTTTTCATATACGATCTTCGGAAAACTTGCAGATCTCACAGGGAAAGAGAAAGAGATAGTATGCGCAGGGCTGTGCGTGGGAACCATTTTTTTCGGCATGCAGATTTACATGAAAGATTTTCTGTCGATGATTGTGCTCAGAGCAATGGCTGGGATTTCGGTAGGGATGTGCACATTTCCGCTTTTTTCCTATATCTTTGGAACAAAAGACTACCGACAAAAAATCGGATGGCTGGCCGGTTTCGGATCACTCGGTTGGGCTATGGGATATCTGATAGCCGGAGTGGTCGGTAGATGGAGAGAAGGTTTTATGATCGCTGGACTCTTCTTTGCCTTCGGCTTTCTGACTTCACTCGGCTTAAAAAGTCAGGAGAGAACCCGAAGACTAAACAGTTCTGTTAAAGAAATCCTCGCGAGAAATTTACCGCTTTATCTCTCTTATTTTCTGCGACATACCGGAGCTTACGCCGTTTGGGCCATTTTCCCTGTCTTCCTGAAGGAGGAACTTGGTACGCCCATTTTCTGGATAGGCATGCTTGATGCCATCAACACCGGAAGCCAGTTCTTTATAATGGGAACGCTGGGGAGAAAAGCCGGTAGCTGGAACGGCAGAAAAATTTTCAGAATCGGATTGATTCTTTCCACAAGTGCGTTTCTTCTTTATTCTGTAGTTACTTCTTACCTACAGCTGATTCCGGTAATGCTAATGATTGCCGGAGCGTGGAGCTTTCTGTACATCGGAGCGCTCACACACCTTTTGGAGAAAAATGCTGGAAAAGCCACCTCAACGGGGCTTCTGGGTTCCACAATAAGCCTCTCCATGGTAGTCGGACCCGTTTTAGGAGGATTTGTATCGCACGTGGCTGGAATGAGAATGACGGGGGTTCTTGCCGGAATATTATCGCTGGGTGGTTTTGTGTGCTCAAGGTTTATTAAATAACAAACTTTTAAGTCTTGAACTCAACCTATACTGGTAAGACAGATGAAGGAAGAAGACGTGATTCAAACCGTAAAGAGAGAGAATGTCAAGTTCATCCAGCTTCAATTTACCGACATTTTGGGTACTGTCAAGAGCATAACCATACCATCTACTCAGCTCAAGAAGGCGCTGGAAGAGGGGATATTCTTCGACGGTTCTTCTGTTCTCGGTTATGCCACTATCGAAGAGTCGGACATGAGACTCAAGCCGGATCCAAACTCGTTTGTAATCTTGCCATGGACTGAAAATGATTTAAAAACAGCAAGAATGGTTTGCGAAGTCTACGATCATGCTGGAAACAGGTTTGAGGGAGATCCGAGATGGGCGCTTGAAAGAATCACCAAAATAGCAAGGAAACAAGGATGGATATGCTATACCGCTCCGGAGTACGAGTTCTTTTTGCTTTTGCAAACCGAAAACGGTGAACCCACGACAAAACCTTCCGACTACGGCGGATACTTCGATCTCATGCGTGATAGGGGAGAAAATGTCAGAAAAGAGATTGTGAATTACCTAAATGCGATGGGGTTTGAGGTTGAAGCCTCACATCACGAGGTTGCTCCCGGACAACACGAAATCGATTTGAAGTATGCGGATGCGATAACCTCGGCAGACAGAGTCTCTATGATGAAATATGTCACAAAAACCATTGCGGAGAAGCACGGGTTATATGCAACTTTCATGCCAAAACCTATTTACGGAGTGAATGGGAGCGGAATGCACACCCACATATCGCTGATGACATCTGAAGGAAAAAATGTATTTTACGATCCAAAGGGTCCGTACAAACTAAGCCAAGAAGCACTATGCTTCATAGGTGGCTTGATCAGATACGCAAGAGAAATATGTGCAATCTTGGCCTCAACCGTAAATTCTTACAAGAGGTTGGTTCCGGGCTATGAGGCCCCGGTATATATCTCTTGGGCCAATCTTAATCGCAGCGCATATATCCGGGTTCCAGCTGGGAGAGAAATCAAAACGAGAGTTGAGGTGAGAAGCCCCGACCCTGCTGGAAATCCCTACCTACAATTTACTGTAATGCTCGCGGCCGGACTGAAGGGAATAGAGGAGAAAATCCTTCCACCAGATCCCATAGAACGGGATATCTACAGAATGACTCCGGAAGAACGGGAAACGATGGGGATTGAATCTCTCCCGGCAAACTTGGGCGAAGCCTTAGAATGCATGAGAAAAAGCAAACTGGTCAGAGAAGCCTTGGGAGATCATTTGTTCCACCACTTCCTGTACGTCAAAAGAAAAGAATGGGAAGAGTACTCTGCCCAAATTACCGACTGGGAAATAAGGAATCTTCTCCCGCTTCTCTGATTTCTTTTAATACGATCAGAAGCGATTCGAAATCTTTTACGATTTTTCTGACCGATTGAAGAATCATGTTGTTAACTTCTTCCATCTGTGCAAAAGTTCTGATATCGGTTTTTAATCCTACGACTGGCTTTCCCTTTGCGGTCGCGTATCCGATCTCAAACGCTGTTCCCGAATCAACATCCGGACCATCCAGAACTGCGACCACGACATCCGCTTCTTCAATCGCACGCAAATCCATCTCATAGATTTTCCTGTAATTGATATCTGTCTTCCAAACTTCTCCAATATCCCGTTGAGGAAGAATCGTTTCGAAGCCGTTCTTGCGCAGTAACTCGTCAAGTTTAGCGTTAAACTCCCTTTCGGCTTGGGAAAAAAGCGGACCTGCTATAAATATCTTCATGCCTTTCATTCAGTTATTTTTTTGCCAACCATATTTCTTAACCTTATCCAAGAGCAACTATCGCTTCCTTTATTCCTGAAGCGATGAACTCGATTGCAATAGCGCCAAGTAGAACTCCTATAACCCTGGAGGCGATCTCCACACCAGTCTCTCCGAGAAGTCTCGCAATCTCCTTTGAAAGAACCAAGATAAGAAAACTCAAGAAAAGCGCTGCAAGAGAAGCCAAGGAGGTAACAAGGTAGCCTGTTTCTTGAGAAAAGATTACGGTAGTTGCCATGACGCCGGGGCCTGTCAACATTGGGGTTCCGATGAGAACGAGCTCTGGCCCGTGCTTTTTCCTTTTAACGGGTTCTATCCCCAATATTGTCTCTGCCGAGAGTATGAAAAGCAGAACACCGCCTGCGACCTTGAAAGAGTAAAATTTGACCCCGAAGATCGTGAAAATGTACTCCCCCAAGAAAAGAAATGTGAAAAGAACTAGAGATGCCACACCTATCGCGTAAAGAGCAGATTTTTTGACGTTCTTTCCTTTCGTCAAAATCATAAAGAGCGGCAGACTTGCAAATGGATCCATTATGACAAAAATCGAAATAAATATTTTCAGAAACTCTCCGATCATTGTCTTCACCTACTGCTGAAATTAGAACTCGGAGAGTAATAAGGATTTTATCCCAAGTTGAACAAAACTAAAATTGCCGGCGAGCTGGCGGGCGACTGCCGGGCGAAAGCCTGAGGAAACACCGTCCACCGGGTGGGATCGCAGCCCGAAAGGGCACGGCTGAGAAGCCGGGAAAGCCAGCACAGAAACGACACCCTGACTGTCCTAATGTGATGATGCGGAGACGCTGAAGTCGGACAGTCGGGGATGAAACGGCTGGCTCTGCGAGGTGCAAGGGCAAATTTCCGTCGATGAATACCCACCTGAGACGGGTGGTAGCCCGCTTAGCTGAATGTCGCCTGAAAACAGAAGACGGGTTACAGCCAGCACGCCGGCAACCGAAAAAATAAAAAGAGTTGACAACTAAAAAAATAGGATACCATGAAAAAAACAATTCAAAACTTGGCAAAGGCATTTATAGGGGAGTCGCAAGCAAGAAACAGATATACTTTCTATGCCAAGGTTGCGAAAAAAGAAGGTTACGAACAAATCGCTGAAATTTTTCTCATCACAGCCGACAACGAGAGAGAGCACGCAAGTTGGCTTTTCCGTCTACTGAACGAACTTAAAGAGAAGAGTGGAGAAAGCTTCAATGAAGTAGTCGTAGAAGCATCCGCTCCGGTTGTCTTCGGAAATACTAAACAAAATCTCGAGGCTGCCATTGCCGGCGAAAACTATGAGTACACGAAAATGTACCCGGAATTTGCGAAAATAGCTGATGAAGAGGGCCTCCATGAAATCGCGAACAGACTAAGAGCGATAGCGAAAGCCGAAGAACACCATGAGGAGAGATTCAAAAAACTTCTGAAGGAGGTTCAGAACGGAACTGTTTTCAAGAAACCTGAGCCGATCTGGTGGGTTTGCAGAGAGTGCGGTTATGTCCACTACGGAACTGAACCTCCCCAAGAATGTCCATCGTGCGGACACCCGCGGAGCTTCTATCAAGTCAAGTGTGAAGAGTACTAGATAGTCCGACTATCATCTTAATATAGGCTTGAAAAGATAACTACCCCAAGGGTAGGGATATGGGAAAGAAGTGGGGACTCTATAAAGTTGGGGGAAGAAGCCAACCGGTACCGTGCGTTTACTGTGGTCGACTGGTTCCACGTATAAAGGCTATTCCAGTGAAGAGACGACCAGGAATAGACCTTAAAAGCATACCAGGAGTTGATAGAAGAAAAGTTTATCTTCCTGTAGAAAAAGGCTATGCTTGCATTTCTTGTGCCAAACACCGCGGTCTCATCTAGCTGCCTTTGTTGCCCGTATAAGCGAACTAAGTACTGAAAATACGTCTGCGGCTTTCTCAACGAGAGTTCCGGTCACTATTATGTCTGCTCCGGCGGCAACTCTTTCAGCTGCCATTTCTGGGGTTTTTATTCCTCCCCCCACAATCAACACCAAATTTGTTGCTTTTTTAACCGCCTTGACCATCCCAACAGGGACGGGTTTGTCAGCACCCGAACCTGCCTCTAAGTAAAAAAATCGCATCCCCAGATACTCCGCAACTATTGCATAATTCGCGGCCAACTGCCAGTCGTTTCTTGGTATCAGCTTCGCTTTTCCCACTTTTCCCACAGTCCCACCCGGTTCAACTACGAGGTATCCCATAGGAATTGATTCCAGGCCAAATTTGCGAACTATCGGTGCTCCTCTCACCTGCGCACCAGTTATAAAGTATGGATCTTGAGAGTTGAGCATACTCATGAAGAATATCGCATCTGCGTATCTGCTAATACCACGTTCACTAGCCGGAAAAAGGATAACTGGGAGATCTGTCACCTTTTTTATCTCGAGAATAGTATCGTCAAGCAAACGGCCGAAAGCCCCAGTTGAACCTCCAACCATTATCCCATCAGTTCCGGCACGATCTGCTTCAGAAACTATGTAAGCTGCTTCACCAGGTGATTGCTTTGCTGGGTCTATAAGAGTAAGATGAGCCGCACCGTCTCTTTTTATTACGCGGCGCAGATAGTTCTCAACCTTCATGCTTTGGACTCCTTCGACTTCGGACGTAGACCTTTATAGCCACACTTTCTGCATTTCTCTGCCCGCCAAGGATTGTGAGCGTTGCATTTCATACAGATTTTGACTTGGAAGAGTCTACGCTCTGCAACCTCAAACCTAGCCATTCATCTGCACCTCCTCAACTCCTTGAACACCTCGGGTATCTTTTCTATTACATCAGAAGATAAAAATTCATATCCTTTTTCCCTTGCACATAAATCACCAGCTCTTCCGCATATCCAGGCTCCAGCAATGGCTGCCTCAAAGGATGGTAAACCCTGAGAAAGGAGAGCTCCGACAATTCCAGAAAGCACGTCTCCTGTGCCACCAACGGTCATTCCTGGATTCCCCGTTTTGTTAAGTCGCACATTTCCGTTCGGAGAAGCAATGACATCTATTCGTCCTTTTAGAAGAATAACACATTTAGATTCTTTCGCGAACTCCAGAACGATCTCGCAACGCCTGTCTAGTTCCGGAGGAAGAGTTTCTCCGGAAATCTTTTGGAATTCTCCGGCATGTGGCGTCAAAACCCAAAGCTGGTTACCCAGACGTTTGAGTTCGGGACCAACGATTTTTAAGCCATCGGCATCGAAAAGAGCTGGCACCTTTGCCTTATTAATTTCTTCGGCAAGTTTGATAACTCCTCTCGAGACTTTTTTACTCATTCCTAAGCCGGGACCTACAACAACTGCGTTCGCTCTCTTCATCTCTTCCATTACAATAGGCATCGCATTAATTCCGAACTCCGAGCCTGGAAGTTTACATGTTATCAAGTCCGGAGAAAATGTATTTATTACCCAGGCTACTTTCTCGGGTGCGGCAACTATCGCAAGATCACAGCCAGAGTGGAGAGCAGACAGTGCAACAAATGCGGGAGCTCCTACGTACTTCTCGCTTCCACCAACAACTAAAACAACTCCGTTCTCACCCTTGTGGGAATCCGGTCGTCTTTTTGGAAGTAGTCTAGCCACTTCCTTCGCGTCTACATATCGGTAATTCACACACAAATATGGAGATAGTGAAATAAATAAAACTTGTCAAATCATAATTATTTTCTGATATGCCAACGAGGTTGAAGCCAAAAATAGTAACCCCGATTCCGGGCCCTAAGGCAAGAAAGATGGTAGAACGAGATCAAAAAATAATGTCTCCTTCATATACGCGGGCTGAGCCCATAGTGGCGGTTGAAGGAAAGGGGTGCTACGTAAAGGATGTAGATGGAAATATCCTGCTGGATTTTTCATCTGGAATGTTTGTTCTAAACTACGGATATTCACACCCGAAGTTAATACGGGCTGTTGAAAAACAATTGAAAAAACTAACACATTTCGCCGGAACCGACTTCTACTACGAACAGCAGGTTGTGCTGGCGGAGATGCTCGCTGAAATAACGCCCGGTAAATTCAGAAAACGTGTTTACTTTGGAAATAGTGGGGCTGAAGCAGTAGAGGCGGCATTCAAATGTGTGCGGTGGCACACGAGAAAACCGAGAATAATCGCCTTCATGGGTGGATTTCACGGACGAACCTATGGAGCGATGAGTCTTTCCTCCACGCGCGTTCTCCACCATCGCTACTTTTCTCCTCTCGTCCCCGGAGTCGAATTTATACCTTTCCCGTACTGTTACCGTTGCATCTTTAAGCAAAAATACCCCGGGTGTGACTTCCTATGTTTGGAGTTTTTGAGAGAAAGGCTCCGAACAGTAGTTCCACCGGAGGAAGTAGCAGCCGTAATCACTGAACCCATCCAAGGTAATTCCGGATACATAGTTCCTCCACCTGAATATTACCCAATGCTGAAGGAGATCTGTGATGAATATGGATGGATATTCATCGCGGACGAAGTTCAAACCGGGTTAGGGAGAAGCGGCAAGATGTTTGCGATGGAACACTGGAATGTGGAACCGGATATCGTGTGCATAGCCAAGGCCTTGGCTGGAGGAATTGCTCCTATCGGAGCGACTGTGGCCAGGGAGGAGATTATGGATTGGGAGCCTGGTGCCCATGCCTCAACCTTTGGGGGAAATTTAGTTGCCTGCGTGGCCGCGATCGAGGGGATAAAGATACTCAAAGAGGAGAAACTTGTCGAAAGGGCTGCAAAGCTAGGAGAAGAGATCATGAAAAGACTTCAAGAGATTGCAGAGACCTCCAAGCTCATTGGAGATGTGCGCGGGAAAGGACTCATGATTGGGGTAGAGCTCGTTAAGGATAAAAAAACAAAAAATCCGGCCACGAACGAGAGAGAAGCCCTGATACGCAAAGCTTTAGACAAGGGACTCATTCTTTTCAGAGGAGGCCAATCAACCATAAGAATTGCACCACCTTTGGTAATTCCCAAACGTGATCTGGAGATCGGAATGGATATCTTTGAACAATCGCTTCGCGAGGTTGAAAAAGAATGCTGATGCTGAAATCTCATTTCAAGGTTAACGATGAAGGACATCTAGTAATAGGCGAAATTGATGCTGTTGAACTTGTGGAAAAATTTGGAACTCCGCTTTACGTCATGGATGAGAAAAGAATTAGAGAAAATTACAGGAGATTCTACAGAGCATTCTCTAGCCTCTGGCCTAAAGTCATTGTGTACTATGCTTTGAAAGCCAATTCAAATCTAGCGGTTGTTAAAATCTTGCAAACCGAGGGCACTGGAGCCGATGTGAGCTCTGAAAATGAGATAAAAATTGCTCTTAAGGCCGGAATCGCCGGTGAACGTATGGTTTTTAATGGAAACAATAAAAAACCTGAAGAGTTGGAGCTGGCGATCAGAAACGGAATCATGATAAATATCGATAATCTTCAAGAATTGGAGCTTGTCGACAAAATTGCCGCGAGGCTTGGAAAGATCGCGAAGATCTCTTTTAGAATAAACCCTGATGTTTCAGTACCAACACATCCTTACATAGCTACAGGGCTGAGAGAGAGTAAATTCGGTTTAGAGGTTGAAGACGGCGAAGCATTGAATGCGTATCGAAGAGCAATAGAGCTAAAACACGTGAAAGTAGTTGGAGTACATTCTCATATCGGATCACAGATCTTGGACGCTGATCCTTTTGAGGAGGAAGCAAGAAAATTGATGAACTTTGTTGTAGAGCTAAAAAACGAGCTTGGAATATCGCTGGAGATAGTCGATTTCGGCGGGGGCGTTGGAATTCCCTATAAACCTGAAGATAAGGAATTGCCTATAGAAGTTGTAGCGAAGAAAATCGTTAAAATCGTAGAGGAAGTCGTGAATAGTGAAAAATTGATTCCGCCAACCCTTGCTTTCGAACCCGGCAGGTACATCGTTGGGGATGCTGGAGTGATATTGGCTAAAGTTGGTTATGTGAAGAAAAGAAAAAACCTTCCAGCTTGGGTTTCCATAGATGCCGGAATGAATGCTCTCATAAGACCGGCTCTCTATGGAGCATATCATCACATCGAAGTTGCGAACAAGATGAACCTTCCGAATGATACTGAGTATAACATAGCCGGACCGCTATGTGAGTCTGGAGATTTTCTTGGAAAAAACCGCAAACTAGCAAAAATCGAACCTGGGGATATTTTGGTCATTTTCGATACTGGAGCATACGGTCTTGCAATGTCGAATCAACACACGGCACAATCACGGCCCGCGATGGTTCTTGTGAATGATGGAAAAGCGGAGATAATCAGAAATAGAGAAACTTTTGAGGATATCATTAGATTGGATAATATTCCAGAGTGGTTGCGATGAGTTTGATGGTTGTAAAATTCGGTGGGACCAGTGTTGGCAACATCGAAAGAATTAGAAAAGACGCGCGAGCAGTAGCCAGAGAAATTGAGAAAGGAAATTCGGTAGTCGCGGTTGTTTCCGCCATTGGACACTCCACGGATGCTCTCATCAAAATTTACAAAAAAATCACAAAGAAATCGGATCCAAAAAAACTGGATTTTGTCATGGCATTAGGAGAGAGGACTAGTGCTCGAATTTTTGCGAAAGCTTTGTCCGAGATCGGAGTCAAGAGCAGAGCAATAGATCCTCTAGACAAAGAATGGCCAGTGATAACCGACAGCAGACACGGAATGGCTGAAATAAATCTACAGGAAACGGAGAGAAGAGTTAAAAAATACATCTTGCCGCTTGTGAAAAAGGGTGTGGTCCCCGTAATCTGTGGATTCCTCGGAAGAGACCAAAACGGTGAAATAACCACAATTGGCAGGGGCGGTAGTGATATAACCGCCTTTGTCATCGGAAAGTGTTTACCAGCCGATCTCGTGATAATCGTAACGGACGTGGATGGCGTCATGAGCGCTGACCCCAACGTAATAAGGGGAGCAAAACTAGTGGAAGAAATAACCGTTGAAGAGATGCGAGATTTGGCAAGATTTGGGGCACAGGTCATGCATCCAAGAGCGATGAACTACAAAGATCCAAAAATAGAGGCGAAGGTGATAAATTTCAACAAGTACGACTTAAACGCCCCTGGAACGAAGATTGTAGGGCCTTTCCCCGAACCAACCACCGTCAAACTCTACCCTGAACCTTTAGCTATGGTTACCGTTGTCGGAGAGCAAATGCAAACAAAACCTGGAATCCTTCTAAAGACTGTTAAACCCGTCAGCGAAGCTGGAATTAATATTTTTGGTGTTTCTATAGGACCGAGATCGTTCTCTCTTTATGTTAAAGAAAGCGAGGCAGAAAAAGCTGCCGAACTCGTTCACGAAATTGTCAAGGAAGATCCAGTGATGAAGTCGGTGACCATTCAGAAAGGATTGGCTATGATAATCACGGAAAGTGAGAAGTTCATATACACACCTGGCGTTATAGCAAGGCTAACTGGACCGGTGGGAGAGGCAGGGATAAACATCATAGAAATTCTGTCGAGCAGAGCATCCATAAGTTTCTTCGTAAATTGGGAAGATAGAGAAAACGCACTGAAGCTTTTTGAAAAGGCGATGAGGGAAATTTGATGTTCGAGGGTGCACTTACGGCGATGATAACTCCTTTCGACGAAAATGGGGAAATAGACGAAGAGGGGTTGAGAAAAAACGTCGAGTTTCAGATTAAAAACGGAATAAATGGATTGGTTCCAGTTGGAACCACTGGAGAATGTTCCACTCTATCCTACGATGAACATATACGAGTGATAGAAATCGTGGTGGACGCGGCCAAGGGAAGGGTTCCAGTTTTGGCTGGAACCGGCAGTAACTCAACGTGGGAGGCGATAATGTTGACGAGGAGAGCGAAGGAAGTTGGTGCAGACGGTGCGCTCATAGTTGTGCCATACTACAACAAACCTACACAAGCTGGACTCTATGCCCATTATAAGAAAATCTCTGAGGAGGTGGACATTCCTATCGTCATTTATAACATTCCCTCTAGGACTGGTGTAAACATGCAACCCGAGACTGTAGCAAAACTGGCGAAGCTGAAAAACATAGTTGGGATAAAAGAAGCAAGCGGAGATATGCAACAGGTGAAAAGAATAATTGAGCTAGTTGATAGAGAAGATTTTATCGTGACCTCTGGCAATGACTCAGATACTCTCGAAATCATGAAACTGGGGGGAGTAGGTGTGATTTCTGTGGCATCGAACATAATTCCGAGTGAAATAGTCGAGCTAGTCGAATCCGCGCGAAAGGGAGATTGGAAAAAAGCCGAAGAAATTCACAAGAGACTTCTTCCGCTTTTCAAGGGCCTTTTCATAGAAACAAATCCCGTTCCGATCAAAACAGCGATGAGATGGTTGGGAATGCCAGCTGGTGGAGTTAGATTACCTCTTGTTGAAATGGAACCAGAGAATCAAAAGAAATTGAAGCTGATACTCATTGAAACAGGCATACTTGTGGGTGAGAACCGATGATAAAGGTTGTTTTATGCGGAGCTGCCGGAAAAATGGGTCGAGCGATAATAAGAGAGCTTGTGAAAAGTGATGACGTCAGACTAGTAGGAGCCATTGAAGCACCGGATAATCCAGCAGTTGGAAGTGACGCTGGCCTCGTTGCCGGAACCAAGAGTCTTGGGGTTCAAATAGTTGGAACTCAGAAGCTTGAAAGAATAATAAAAAAGACTAAACCGGATGTCCTAGTTGATTTCACAGTGGCTCATGCTGCGGTTAAAAATGTGAAAATCGCTGCAAAACATGGTGTGCAGATAGTTGTGGGGACCACGGGGTTCACGAAAGAGCAGTTGGAGGAAATCGAAAATGCTGTGAAGGAATCCGGAGTAACTGCAGTTTTGTCTCCCAATATGTCGGTTGGTATGAACGTTCTTTTCGAACTGGTAAAAGAAGCAGCGAAACTTTTGGGTAAAGAATATTCGGTGGAAATCATAGAGATACATCATAAAGAAAAACGTGATGCGCCCAGCGGAACTGCGCTACGCATCGCAGAGATCCTTTCAAAAGAGATGGGTGGTTTGAGGATCATAGTTGGAAGAACCTCTGAGGAAAAAAAAGAAGGAATTTACATTCACTCGCTACGAATCGGAGATGTGACCGGAGAACACACGGTGATATTCGCTGGTCAAGGAGAGAGATTAGAAATAACCCACAAAGCACATGGGAGAGAAACCTTTGCTGCCGGAGTTTTGAGAGCTGTGAGATTTGCATATAAACACAGAAAAATGGGAAAAATCTGCGATATGTGGGATGTGTTAGGACTGAGATGAAGATCTTTTTTGTCCGTGATATGGACAGTTTATGCCTTTTTTGCAGAATCTGCACTTCTCCGGAGGTGGCGGCTGCGGAAGTGGTTTAATCATGCGCCCGTACTTTCTCCGTGGCATCAAATGAAATTCGATAGCAGTTCTTTTTTCCTTTTTTGACGGTTTAGAAAACTCTTATATATTGATCCGGGCGTAAAAAATAGGACAAACATGGCAATGACAATTACTGAGAAGATACTTGCGAAAGCGGCTGGCAAGAAAGAAGTGACACCTGGAGAAATCATTGATGCAAAGGTAGATTTTGCGATGATGCACGACCTCACGGGTCCTCTCACCGTTGAAAGCTTCGAAAAAATCGGAGTAAAAAAAGTGTGGGATCCATCCAGAATCGTGATAACCTTTGATCATCAGACTCCTGCTAGCTCAATAGATGCCGCAAAGAACCATATACTCCTCAGAGAATTCGCCAACAAGCATAAGATCGTCCATTTCTATGACATGTTTGAAGGGATTTGTCATCAAGTGTTACCTGAGAAGGGTTTTGCCTTACCCGGGAAAGTTGTGATTGGAGCAGATTCCCACACTGTAACGTATGGTGCGCTGGGATGTTTCGCGACTGGAGTAGGGTCTACCGACATGGCTGCAATTTTGGCAACAGGAAGACTTTGGTTCAAGGTACCGGAATCAATAAAGATCATTGCTCGCGGAGTTCTAAAACCACCAGTGATGTCGAAAGACCTGATTCTACACATAATTGGAGATTTTGGGATGGATGGTGCCACATACCAGGCGGTAGAGTTCACCGGTGAATGCATATCGAAAATGAGTATAGATGGCAGGCTAACGTTGTGTAATATGGTTGTTGAGATGGGAGCAAAAAACGGAATAATTGAACCCGATGCGAAGACCCTGCAATGGCTCAAAGGTAGAGCCAAAGAAAAATTCGAGATAATAAAGAGCGACGCTGACGCTGAGTACAAAACAACGAAAGAGTACGATGCAAACAAACTGGAACCTCAAGTTGCCTGTCCACACTCTGTAGACAACATCAAAAGTGTTCGCGAAGTAGAAGGAGAAGAAATAGACCAAGCCTTCATAGGAACATGCACAAACGGAAGATTGGAAGATTTAAAAATCGCTGCTAAGATTCTCAAGGGTAAAAAAGTCAGCAAAAAAGTTAGACTTATAGTAGTACCGGCTTCAGCAGAAGTTTATCGTGAAGCTCTTGATTCCGGTATCTTGAAAATCTTGGTAAACGCCGGTGCTCTTGTCGAGTCACCGGGATGCGGAGCATGCATGGGATGTCACATAGGTGTTTTAGGTCCGGGAGAGGTAAGCATATCGGCGTCAAACAGAAACTTCAAAGGGAGGCAAGGCAGTCCAGATTCAAAAGTGTATTTGGCATCACCGGCGACAGTTGCTGCTTCTGCAATAACCGGTAAAATAACCGACCCGAGGGATTTCTATGCCTAGAGCATGGGTCTATGGAGATCACATAAGTACGGACGATATAATCGCGGGGAGATATCTCGCCAAGCACGACTGGACTGAGTGGGGAAAACACGCTATGGAAAACATAGACCCTGATTTTTCGAAAAGAGTTAAGCCGGGAGATGTGATAATCGCAGGTAAAAACTTCGGATGCGGATCAAGTAGAGAGCAGGCACCGATTGCGCTGAAGGCGGCCGGCGTCTCAGCGGTTGTGGCGGAATCTTTTGCCAGAATATTTTATAGAAATGCGATCAATCAGGGCCTTCCCGTTCTTACGTCTCCAGGTATCAAAAATGAGTTCCAAAACGGAGACGAAGTAGAAATAAACATGAGCGAAGGATGGATCAAAAACCTGAGAACGAATAAAGTGCTGAAAGTACAACCACTCCCCAACTTTGTGTTGGAAATCCTTAAAGAGGGTGGCTTGATAAATTATTTAAAGAAAACCCTGAAAAAGTAAGGGGATCAAGAAATGAAAAACTTGGATTTCGAACTGCTCGAGAAAAAGAGAAGAGAGATTGTGAATAAAGTAAAGGGACTTTCCTCGTTAGAGTTCAACCTTAAGGCATGGGAAAAAATAAAAGAAGAGATTTACACAACGCTTCCGCTCAAAACTGATGTCATAATAGATGATTCCACTTTGCGTGAGGGAGTTCAGATGGCTGGTCTTCTTAGCCCGCATCCAACTGACGCTTGCCGGATCGCGTGCATGCTTAGAGACATCGGTGTGGAAAGAATAGAGGTGATGATGTATAACAAGCCGGATCAAGAGGGGATTAAACTCATGAAAGACGAGGGACTCGGAGATATGCTCGCTGGATGGTGTCGAGCTGATCCTGCGGATATCGACATTGCCCTAAAAATGGATTTAAAACAGATTGGAATTTCACATCCGGTTTCATACTTGCACTTCGAGAAGTGGTCGGAAACACCGCTAGCAACTCTAGTTGAGAGAGTTGTAAAGGCGGTCGAGTATGCGCACGACCATGGACTAACAATTTTTGTACATGGTGAAGATAGCACACGAGCAGATTGGGAATTCGAAAAAATCTTCATAAACGCTGTAGCGGATGCTGGGGCTATGGTATATAGAATCTGCGATACTGTAGGATGTGGATTTTCCGACCCGGAAGCACCGCTACCTCAAGGTATACCGGCAAAGATCAGAAAAATCAAGGAAGAAACGAAAATAAAGTATGTCGAAATTCACGCACACGATGACCTTGGAAATGCTGTCGAAAATACAATGGCTGCCATAAGAGCCGCGTCGGGCATTTATGATAAGATTTATGCCAGTACGACATTTTTGGGCGTAGGAGAAAGATCTGGAAATGCAGAAACTGAAAAAGTAATAATGAACTGTTACATGCACTATGGTATCAAGAAATGGAACACCACATTGTTCAGAGACCTTGCGCTTTTCCTATCTTCCGCAATAGGATTCAATTTGCCGATCAACAAGGCCATGGTGGGGGATGCCGCCTTTGCACATGAGTCTGGTATACATCTTCATGGCATAAGAATCATGCCACTGACGTATGAGATTTTCCCGCCTGAACTTGTCGGTCAAGAGAGAACAATCGTTATAGGAAGAAGATCTGGAAAGCATGGGATAAAACTCAAGCTTGAACAGATACTGAAACAGACCGTGGACGACAACGACCCAAGGTTAGCTCAACTCGTGGAGATAATTAGAAAGAAATTCGTGGAAGGTAGACGTAGGTTCCCGCTCAAGGACGAGGAATTTAGAATGCTTGCACACAAAGTCGGTTTTCCTGTAGAGTGAAGGCCAACATGTACCGAATTACCCTCATACCAGGCGACGGTGTAGGTCCTGAAGTTATTGACGCTGCCAGAAGGTGCGTTGAGGCAACTGGACTGGACGTCGAATGGGAAGTCGTGTATGCGGGAGCTGAGATTGCTGAGAAAATGGGAACCCCGCTGCCGGATGAAGTTTTGGAATCAATAAAAAGAAATCGCGTTGCGCTTAAAGGTCCAATAACTACACCCGTGGGCGAAGGCTTTAGGAGTGTAAACGTTGCGATCAGGAAGGCTTTAGATCTTTATGCCTGCGTGAGACCGTGCAAGCTCTACCCCGGCGTTAGGTCTCCCTTCAAAGATGTGGATCTGGTAGTCATTAGAGAAAACACTGAAGACCTCTACGCGGGCGTAGAATTCCAAGAGGGAACAGCTGAGGCTCTCGAATTTTTGAGAACACTTAAAGAGAAGTTTGGAATTGATATAAGAGAAGATTCAGGGATATCACTGAAAACCATCTCTCGGTTTTGCTCGGCGCGTATTGTGAAATTCGCCTTCGAATATGCTCGGAAAACCGGTAGGAAAAAGGTAACGGCTGTTCACAAGGCAAATATTCTAAAATTTTCAGATGGACTTTTCTTGACTATCGCAAGAGAGATAGCATGTGGTTTTCCGGACATAGAGTTTGAAGATAGAATAGTTGACAACATGTGCATGCAACTTGTCCAAAAGCCCCAGCTCTATGATGTAATAGTTGCGCCGAACCTTTATGGTGACATTCTGTCTGATTTGTGTGCAGGATTGATCGGTGGACTTGGAATGGCGCCCAGCGCAAATATAGGGGACAAATATGCGGTTTTCGAGCCTACACACGGTTCTGCACCAAAGTACGCCGGAAAAGACAAAGTGAATCCAACAGCGGCCATACTTTCGGCGGCAATGATGCTAGAACATCTGGGAGAGAAAGAAAAAGCCGATATAATACGGAATGCCGTTGCAAAGGTTATCAGCGAAGGCAAATATGTCACATATGACCTAAAGCCTACACCAGATGATCCCACCGCTGTAGGAACCAAAAAAATGACTGATGCCATAATCAGAGAGATCAAGGAAAGAACGTGATGCTTTTATCTTAATGAATATTCATCAAAATTGTGATTCCGTGGCATACAAAATCGCCGTAATCCCCGGAGATGGAATAGGTCCAGAAGTGATACGTGAAGGAGTAAAAGTTCTCCAAACCTTGCAAGACTGTATGCCGGAGGTCAAGCTAGAATTCGTTTACTTTCCGTATGGTGCGGACCATTATCTTAAAACTGGAGAAACGATTTCAGAAGAAGGTCTGAAAGAACTCTCGAAATTTGACGCGATATATTTGGGTGCCTTGGGAGATCCGCGAGTTCCACCCGGCATACTCGAACAAGGAATTTTGCTGAAAATACGTTTTTACTTTGAGCAATTCGTCAATCTACGGCCGGTTAAGCTTTATCCGGGGGTACCGTGCCCGCTGGTCGGAAAGAAACCCGAAGACGTGAACTTCTATATCGTGAGAGAAAATACCGAGGATTTTTACGTTGGAATTGGCGGAAGAATCCGAGAAAAGAGAAGAACAGAGCATGAGATCAAACGTTCGATTTATTCGATAAAATTTGGGCTTGACTTGGAGGTTGACGGCGACGAAATCGCATATCAAATCGGCGTAATAAGCAGAAAAGGTGCGGAGCGCGTAATCAGATATGCATTCGAACTCGCACGTAGAAAGGGAAAGAAAAGAGTTACCAACGTAGATAAAGCAAACGTTTTAACGCATGTATATTCGCTTTGGAGGGAAGTTTTTGAAAAAATAGCAAAAGAATATCCCGACATAGAGACTGAGCATGCCTTCGTCGATGCAATAAGCATGTGGTTTGTTAAAAATCCTGAATGGTATCAGGTTGTTGTGACACCGAATATGTTCGGAGACATCATAACCGACCTCGGAGCGATGATCCAGGGAGGAATGGGTCTCGCACCAGGAGGAAACATAAACCCGGAGGGCATCAGTATGTTTGAACCGATCCACGGGTCGGCACCAAAGTATGCCGGGAAGAATGTGGCTAACCCAATAGCCACAATACTTGCTGGACACCTAATGCTTGAGCAGTTGGGAGAAACGAAAGCTGCAGAGGTTCTAGAGAAAGCCGTTGCAGAAGTGCTTAGGGAAGGAAAAGTAAGGACAAGAGATCTGGGCGGTTCTTCTTCAACCTCAGAAGTAGGTGATGCAATAGCCAACAAGATTAGAGAAATATGCGGAATTCGACATCAAGCTTGATTTTTAATATGTAGATGAAGATGTCTATAGGATGCAGGAGAAGGCTCAAGCTTTACTGGAGGCTCTACCTTACATTCAAGAATTTCATGGAGAGATAATAATCATAAAACTTGGCGGAAAGATTTTGGAATCTGAAAAGCTCTTACAGCATGTGCTACAAGATGTTGTACTTCTACACCTGCTAGGGATGAAAATCGTTCTAGTTCATGGAGGAGGACACGAAATCAGCGAGGAAATGCGCAAAGCGGGGATAAAACCAAAATTTGTCGAGGGACTCAGGGTTACTGACGAACAAACGATGGAAATCCTTTATGAACAACTGGCAGGTAAGCTCAACAAACAGATCGTCCTGGGAATCAACAAGATCTGGTTTGAAACTCGGCAGAGAAGAAAAGAGGAATATCCGATCGGTCTAGCCGTTGGGATAACAGGAATGGATGGCGCTCTCATAAAAGCAAAAAAACTCATATACAAGACCACAACGAGTAAGGGCAAGGAAATTGAAATAGATTTGGGACTGGTTGGAGAGGTTGAAAAAATTGATACCGAGCTCATACGCAGCTTGCTCAGAGCAGGAAAAATCCCAGTCATAGCACCGATCGGTGTCGATTCCGAAGGGAGAAGCTTAAATCTTAATGCGGATACTGTTGCGGCAGAACTTGCTATCAGCCTAAAAGCCAAAAAACTGATTCTTCTCACAGACGTAACTGGCGTTCTTAGAAATCCAAACGATGAAACTTCTCTCATTTCGGTGCTGACTGTTGAGGAAGCGCAAAAACTCATCAAAGATGGTGTGGTAAAGAAAGGAATGATACCGAAGCTCGAGGCATGCATAAAAGCTATTCAGGGAGGAGTCGAACGCTGCCACATATTGAGTGGTCTGATTCAACATTCGATCTTACTCGAAATTCTTACTGACAAAGGAGTAGGAACGATGATCGTTGGGGGATAGTATTGAGAACGCTGGAGGTATATGCTAGACATGTCGCAAACACTTACAATAAGATACCGCTAATTCTCACAAAAGGAAAGGGAATGTATGTCTTCGACGAGAAAGGACGAAGATATATCGACTTCGTCGGAGGTATCGCAGTCTGCTCTCTAGGTCATTGCCCAACAAGTGTGGTAAAGGTCTTACGCAAACAACTTGGAAAATTAATGCATGCATCTAACCTCTATTACACACATGAACAGGCAAATCTTGCCAGACTTCTCGCTCAAATCTGTCCAAACGGTATAGAAAAATTCTTCTTCTGCAATTCTGGAGCCGAAGCAAATGAAGGAGCCCTAAAACTCGCGATAAAACATACAAAAAGAAGCAAGATAATCGTCATGGAGGGGTCCTTTCATGGACGTACAGCCCTAACAGTTGGAGCTACTTGGAAAATCGAATATCGAAAACCTTACGAGGCGATAATTCCAAAAGTTTTCGAATTCGTGCCTTTTGGAGATTTGCAAGCGGTTGAAAGAGCAATGAACGACCAAGTTGCTGCAGTGCTAACCGAACCGATTCAAGGAGAGGGAGGTGTCAGAGTTCCCCCAGATGATTTCTTACCGGGTCTCAGAAAGTTATGCGATGAGCGAAATGTGCTCCTTGTTCTTGATGAGATACAAACCGGTATGTGCAGAACCGGTAAATGGTTTGCATGTGAACATTGGAGGGTTTCGCCGGATGTGATGACAATGGCCAAGGCTCTTGGCTCAGGCTTTCCAATAGGTGCTCTGGGTGCGCGCGCAGAAGTGATGGACTCGTTCATGCCTGGCGACCATGCATCGACCTTTGGTGGAAATCCGCTCGCCTGCGTAGCCGCAATCGAAACAATAAAGACCATGAAAAAGCTGAAATTACCCGAAAGAGTAACCAAAACAGGAGATTATTTCATGAAAAGACTTTTAGAGCTCGCGGAGAGCTACAAGCAAATCGTTGAAGTTCGCGGAAAGGGGCTTATGATAGGTATGGAAGTGGTATCCAAAGAAATCGCACAGAAAATTCAGCTCGATATGTTGAAAAAGGGATTCTTGATAAATGTTACAGCTGAAAAAGTGTTAAGATTTGTTCCGCCGCTGATAGTCGAGAAAAGTCATATAGATAAGCTTGTTGATGCACTTGATCAACTTCTCGGGGGATGAAAGCTTGAAGAGAGACTTCATAGTAATGTCAGACATAAGCCCTGCCGAACTTTTCAAACTTTTGAAAGAAGCTAGGAAAATGAAAATCGAAAGAGGGAAAGTAAGAAAAGATTTAGCTGGAAAAACAATTGCTATGATTTTCGAGAAACCCTCAACAAGAACGAGGGTTTCTTTTGAAGTTGGAATTCGAGAACTTGGAGGAAACGTAATTTTTCTGGGTACCCAAGAAATGCAGCTTTCTAGGGGGGAGACAATCTTCGACACTGCTAAAACTCTGAGCAGATATGTTCATGGAATAATTGCTCGAGTATCTGCACATGAGACGCTTGTTGAGTTTGCAAAATATAGCGATGTTCCGGTCATAAATGCGCTCAGCCCACTTGAACATCCCTGTCAGGCGCTTGCGGATCTTTTGACGATATATGAGAAAAAAGGAAAGTTGAAAGGAGTTAAGCTCGCCTGGATTGGAGATGGAAACAATGTTTGCAATTCATTGCTTATCGCTTGCGGGATGACTGGAATGAACATTAGCGTGGCTACACCAAAAGGTTATGAACCACCTGTAGAAATCGTAAAGAAAGCCAAAGAATTCGCCTCAAAAAGTGGGAGTAAAATCGAAATTTTGAATGATCCAAGAACTGCTTTGATCGGCGCGGAAGTCGTTTACACTGACGTTTTTGTTTCAATGGGGCAAGAGAAAGAAAAAGAGAAAAGAATGAGGGATTTTTCCGGTTTCAAAGTCACAGAAGAACTCATGTCATTTGCAGAACCTGATGCGATTTTCATGCACTGTTTACCAGCACACAGGGGAGAAGAAGTAGATCCAGAAGTAATCGATGGGCCAAAATCTGTTGTTTTTGACCAGGCTGAAAATCGATTGCACGCACAAAAAGCCTTGCTGAAATTTTTAATCACTTGAGGAGGAGAACTATCCTTGGGAGGTCCTCTTCCTCGTTTCTCGCCGCCGCATCTTTGGATGGCTCTTGAGCTGATAGGCAAACATAAACGAATTGGGCGCGGGCAACTCGCCAAAATCATGAAGCTAGGAGAAGGAAGCGTTAGAACCATTCTGGAGAGATTAAATAAACTGGGACTCGTTCTTTCCGCAAGGGGTGGAAGTTGTCTGAGCGAGAGAGGAAAAAAACTTCTAGACGAATTACCAACAATCTCGGAGATAAAATTAAGATATCTTTCGCTTGGCAAGATTAGTATGATTTCCAAGGTTCCTGGTGGAAGTGTTCGCGTAACCTCGGGAATGGAGCAAAGAGATGCTGCAGTACAAATCGGGGGAAAAGGCGCTACCGTGTTGGTTTTCAAAAAGGGAAAACTCAGATTTCCCGACGGAATTGAGGTCAGAAAAGAGGCTGATGCGATTCTTGCGATTTCTAGACCTGAAGAAGGTGATGCAATAATAGTTGGCTTCGGGGACGATAGAATATCAGCCGAGCTAGCCACCAAGGCTGCAGTTCTTTCTCTTTTGCCGAAAATATCGAAAATTTTTACGGAGTTATGTCGTGTATCTTGAGTTGATTCTCACATAATCGTACGTCAAATCACATCCCAAAGCAGTCGCGCATTCTTTACCCACTCCCAAATTAACCCTTATTTCTATTTCTTTGCTTCTCAGAATATCCCTCGTACGCATCAGAAGCTTTTTCGTTGGTGGATTTTCCCCTTTGACAAGTAGAACCCTTCCCCTTTCACTTTCAAACTCAAGCGATAGCTTGCGTGGGTTAAAAGAAACTCCCGAGTAACCTAGAGCTGCGATCACCCTACCCCAGTTTGGATCTCTTCCGAACATGGCTGATTTTACGAGATTTGAACCGACAATCGTTTTTGCCGCTTTTTTTGCTTCCTCCGCAGTTTTAGCGTTAATGACATGAACTTGGAGAACTTTTGTTGCACCCTCCCCATCTCTAGCGATCATCCAAGCCAACTCACCCATTACGCATTCTAGCCCGCTCTGGAAGTTTCTGTCTATTTTATCTGACGTTATTTCCCGATTTCCTGCTCGACCGTTCGCCATGACAATCACCATATCACTCGTGCTGGTCTCTCCATCTATGTTCAACATGTTAAAGGTTTTATCAACAGCTTGGGCAAGAGCGGTGCGCAAAGCTTCTTGTGTTATTTTTGCATCCGTCACGATGAACGATAACATTGTTGCACATTTCATCTTTGGACAAATCATTCCCGCACCTTTGGCTATACCTGCAATAGTGACAATTGTACCATCTTCCAACTCCACTTTCGCAGCTGCCTCCTTTGGAAAAGTATCAGTTGTCATTATTGCTTTAGCCGCATTCAAGCTGGCTTCCCTAGAATCCGATAATTCTCTGACCGCCAGTCTTATTCCTTTTTCTATTTTCTTGATCGGGAGGTATACTCCGATTATACCGGTGGATGCCACAACAACTTCCTTTTTCTTTAAATTTAGCAGATTGGCGGTCAACTCGGCCATTCTTTCTGCATCCTTTAGACCTCGCTTACCGGTAAACACATTCGCAATTCCGGAGTTGCAAACGATTGCACCAATTCTTCCATTTTTTATGTGTTTCTGGCTCAGGATGACTGCTGCTCCTTTTATTTTATTTGTTGTAAAAGCTCCGGCTGCAGGAACAGGGCCATCTTTAGAATATATCAACATTAGATCCAAACCTCTCCTCTTTATTCCGGCTCTAACACCCGCGGTCAGGAATCCAGGAACTGTTGTTATTCCACCCTCTATCAGAGTAATCATCAAAAGCTCCTCCCATTAGGGTCGCAGAGGAGGTATACTGAGGCCGGTCTTCTCATCAATTCCAAACATTATGTTCATGTTCTGTATGGCTTGACCGGAGGCGCCCTTGATCAAATTATCGATTACAGAAACCACCACGCCCCATTTGCCGTCGCTGGAAATTTCAAAGCCAATATCGCAGAAGTTTGATCCGACGACGTAATTGAGCTCAGGGATTTTTTCACGTAGCCTGACGAAGGGTTCTCCATTGTAAAAATCCAGATAAACTTCTCGAATGTCTTCAGAGAAAACATGCTCGCGGAAGAAGACATGCGCTGTCATCAATATCCCTCTAGTAATTGGAATCAAATGTGGTGTGAAAAAAACGTTCACTTTCTTTCCGGCCAGCTCACTAAGCTCTTGCTCGATTTCTGGAAGATGCCTATGATTACAGACAGAATATGGTTTAACATTCGAAGCAGTAGTCGGATGATGAGTAAACTCGGTAGGAGAGGCTCCGGCACCCGAACTTCCGGACAAGGCGTCAACGACTATGTGATCTGTGTCAATCAGGTTTTCTTTTACGAGAGGGGCGAGAGCCAATATAACCACGGTAGAGTAACATCCCGGATTTGCAACAAGTCTCGAATTTTTAATTTCTTCTCTATGAATTTCGGGAAGTCCATAAACTCCTTTTATCTCCGGACTCTCATGCTTTCCGTAGTATTTTTCAAAAATTGACAAATCCTTTAATCTATAGTCGGCACTTAGATCGACTACTTTCGCTCCGCCTTTCAGAACTTCTGGCGCATGTTTCATCGCGACACCATGGGGAGTTGAAAAGAAAACAACGTCTACCGATTCTCCCAACCTTCTGTAATCTGGTTCTTCTATCTCCCAATCCAGTAAACCCACTAAATGAGGTTGATAATCCTTCAAGGTTTTACCGGCGCTTTTTGCCCCGCAGATATGGGCAATCTCCACATTTGGGTGGTTAAAAAGAAGTCTGAGCAACTCTCCGCCCGTATAACCAGAAACTCCAACGATAGCTGCTCTTATTTTCATCTGCAAACCTCCTTAGCCATCTTGATTAACTTCTTTTCCACTACCTCCAGTTTTTCTTTTTCACTCGTTAATTTTCTAGTCAACGCATCGATTTCTTTTTGCAATCTCAGCACCTCTTCTTTTATTCTGTTCGGAGACGGTCCTCCCTCTATGTTTCTTGACTTTATTGCACTGGTTGGATCCAAAATTTTCTTCAGAACGCTCTCGGATATCTCGATCTTTCTGCCGAGTATCTCTGACGAGGCCCTTGCCACATCACTTACATTTATTTTTTCGATAGTCTTTCCATCCTTTATGGCATTTAAAACGACTCTTCCAGCAACTGCATGCGCCTGCCTGAAGCTTAGACCGTAAGAACGAACAAGTTCGTTCGCTAGCTCAACGATGGTAGCGAAACCTTTTTCCATCGAATGTTTCATTCTCTCCTCATTGACCCGTATTTCTCTGACAGCTAGCGAAACTACCTCAATCGCGTGTTTTGTTTCATCAAAAGATCTCCAGAGCAATGGTGTCAATTCTTGAAGATCCAAATTGTAAGATTGGGGAAGACCCTTCACAAGCGACATAGCTCCAGAAAGGAGACCTATTGTCTCGGCAGCTTTTGCTCTAACCACTTCGAAAACTATTGGGTTCTTTTTCTGCGGCATTATGCTGCTAGTTGAGCTAAATTCTTCCGGAAAATCCACAAAGCCGAACTCCAGAGAAGACCAGATAATCATGTCTTCGGAAAGTCTGCTCAAGTTTGTCATCAATATCGCAGAAGCGGTCATGGATTCAAGTAACCAATCGCGAGAACTCACAGCATCCATGGTATTCTTATCGATTCTTTCAAAGCCTAAAAGTTCTGCAACAATTTTTCTGTCTATATTGAAACTCGTCCCGGCAAATGAACAGGACCCCATTGGACTCGAATTAACTCTGTCATATGCCTGCAAGAATCTCTCCAAATCTCTCCAAAACATCTGAACATACGAGAGAAGATAATGCCCGAAAGTCGTTGGTTCTCCGACTTGGAGATGCGTGTAGCCCGGCATTACAATTTCTGCGGTTTCATCGGCTTTTTGATTGAATACTTGAATTAAATCGAGCAGCTTTCTCGCGATGTCCAAAATTTCTTCTTTGATTTGTAATCTGAGTGCCGCAACAACTTGATCATTTCGGCTTTTTGCTATATGAATTTTTCCGCCTATGTCTCCAACTTTTTTAATTACAAAATCTTCCACCACCATATGTATGTCTTCAAATTCTGGACGAAGTCGCAACTTAGATGGTGAAATTTCAAACAGTTCTAGTAAAGCTGATAAAATTTTTGATGCCTCTTTGGCGGAAATTATTTTCATTTTGAGAAGCATCAAAACATGTGCGATGTTTATTTTCACAACTTGTCTAAAAATCCGGATATCCTCTTCTAGTGAACTTGTATATTTTGCAATGCGCTTATCCATTTCTTTTTCAAATCTACCTTTGCGGAGCAACTTTTCTCCTCCTTCCGGCAATCATAGATTGTAGACTGAAGAATTTGATCACAGATGCCGCTTCTCGCTGATCAAAACCGAATTTTTCGAAAGACACAAGATCCTCCTCATAAAGAGAATATGGCGATTCTCTACCCACCACTCTCGAAAAGCCTGCATTCAACTCTACTTTAACTTTCCCAGTTACTTTTTCTTGTGTTTTATCTATAAAGGCATCCAAGTCCTGCTTCAATGGATCGAACCAGAAACCGCTATAAACCAAATCAGACCAAAGCTTGTCAACCGTTTGCTTGAAGAAAAATTCCTGTTTCGTCAGAACAAATTGTTCTAGGGCTTTGTGAGCTTGCAAGATTACCGTTGCGGCGGGAGCCTCATAGTTCTCCCTTGCCTTTAGACCTAGAATTCTGTCTTCGATTAATTCTATCCTGCCAATCCCATACGAACCAGCTAATTTATTTAACGCATTGACCAGCGCTACTCCCTTCATTTTCTTACCATCAAGTCCTACCGGAACTCCGTTCTCAAAGTTTATAGAAATAATCCTGCGCTTTTTCTTGACCTTCTCCGGAGATACCGTCAGAGCGTATATTTCATCGGGAGGAGGTTCGGCCGGGTTCTCCAGAATGCCTCCTTCAATTGATCTACCCCAGAGATTCTCATCAATGCTGTAAGGTTTTTTCTTTTTGACGGGGACAGGGATCTTGTTTTTTATCGCATATTCGATTTCTTTCTGTCTATCTAAGTTCAGTTCTCTGATTGGAGCAATTATTTTCAGCTCTGGAGCGAGTAGAGAAAATGTTATGTCAAATCTGAACTGGTCGTTGCCTTTTCCTGTACATCCGTGAGCTACAGCATCTGCGCCTTCTTTCTTTGCGACTTCAACTACCTTTGCTGCTATCGGATATCGAGCCAGAGCCGTCGAAAGCGGATATCCCTCGTAATTCCCATTGGCTTTCACGCTTTGAAAAACATATTTTTCTATGAACTCGTCCTTCGCATCGATATGAACGTGTTTTAACACCCCTAGTTTTTCCGCCCTTTCTGCTGCCTGCCGGAGGTCCTCTGGACTCTGGCCCACATCTACACAAACCGTTATGACCTCCGCATTCCATTTTTCTTGGAGAAGCTTTATGCAGACCGTTGTGTCTAGACCGCCGCTGTATGCTAGAGCTACCCTCATCTCCTTCACCTTTTGATGAGAAACACAACATAAAAGCTTACTACATCGAGAGAATTAAAGGGTGTATTGTATGAATATCTTTCTCTTAGGTCGACCTGGGAGCGGGAAAACGACGATCTTCAAGATGCTTAGGGAGGAGTTGGCCTCTTCGGGAGTTGACGCAGAAATTGTAAAAATAGACGACTTTCCGATTCTTTTGAAAATCTTCGAGGAGGACAAAGAGTTCAAAAGACACAAGCCTACTCCTGGAGGCTTTAAGGTTACAGATGAAAGCGTTTGGGATGACATGGCAAAAGAGCTCGCGAAGACCGTGGAAAAACTCCAGGAGCCCGGAAGACTTGTCTTTGTTGAGTTTGCGAGAAAGAGTTATGAAAGAGCCTTAAAAAACTTTGACAAAAAGATTCTGGAAAAAAGTTTGGCAATTTATGTTAAGGTGCCTTTCGATATCTGTCTGAAAAGAAATCTCAAAAGAAGTGGAATGGAAACCGAAATTCATCTCGTTCCAGAGGAAGAAATGAGAAAAACATACGAAGAAGACGACCATGACAAAATCTCCGAGTTTCTTCCGCTGATCATTGTCGAAAACGTGGGGGATTTTGAGGATTTAAAAAAGAAAACAAAAGAAATCGTGCAAAAAATTTTGGAGTACTGGAGGAAGCATGAAACACATTAGTTTTAGACCTATATGGTTTGATAGCTTGGGTGCAAAATCTTCATGTGTTTTAGTTTGGACAAAAGATGTGCGAATCCTAATTGATCCTGGAGCAGCCATTATGCAACCATCGTTTCCAGCCAATCTCGTAAAAAAGCTTTACTGGCTGGCTAAGGCAAAACTTTCGATTCGGAAATCTGCAAAGTCTGCGAATGTCGTGGTTATTTCTCACTATCACTATGATCACTTTGTGGATTTTGATAAACAACTTTATGAACACAAAATTGTTTTTGCAAAAAACCCAAACGAATTCATAAATGAGTCTCAAAGAAAAAGGGCAGAAACTTTCTTTCAGCATTATTGCCGGAGCATAGGAAAGCAAAAGCTGAAAACCATCGAGATTGAAGAGAAGGAGGAATATGAAGACGCTATAAAGGAGCTTTCTCGCAATTTAAGCAAAGAAACCTTCGAAAAGGGACTCAAATGGTTTAAAAATTTATCGGAAAAGTGGAAAACTTGGGAAAGAATCCCAGAACTTTCTTTTAAAAATGGAAGCTTGAAATTTCCTGAAGGGAAAACTTTTACATTCGGTAGAACCAAGTTGCAAATGTCCGAACCTTTTTTCCACGGTGTCGAATTCTCTAAGATAGGTTGGATTTTCTCTACGATCGTAAAACATGGTAAAGAAAAACTAATTCATTCTTCTGACTTAAATGGGCCCGTTATCGAGAATTATGCAGAATGGATAATTGATCAAAACCCGAATATATTGATTCTTGATGGACCATCCACCTACATGCTCGGATACTTGGTGGCAAAATCCAACCTAAAAAGAGCCGTGAAAAACGCGGAAAGGATACTGGAAGAGGCAAGCAATCTTGAAATCTTGATATACGATCACCACTTGCTGAGAGAACCGAAATTTAAAGAAAAAACGGCAGAAGTTTGGAAAACCGGAGAACGAAAAGGTGTGAAAGTTTTAACCGCAGCGGAGTTTTTAGGAAGGAAACCAGTCGTTTTAGGTTAGCGATTAACCAGCGGTGGTGGGATCTATCCCTTCCTCCATCAACTTGATCGGCTTTTTTAAGACCCTGCGGAATATCCTAAAAACTATCTGTCGAACAAAAAATCTTTGGAAAGGATCTGAAAGATAATCTTTCGCAAGATCATCAACCCACTTGAAATCGTGTTTTATGCATTCGGCCATCAGCATCCAATGCTCAGGTAGCATGTCTTCTTTTGAGAAAAACTTTCCTCCTTCCAGTCCACCTAGAGGTACGAAGAAAAGTGGAACTATAAGCGACCGGTATTCTCTTAGATTCTGGACAAGCTCGATCGTTTTGCGTATGTCTTCTGCGGTTTCTCCTGGTAAACCTGAAATCAAGGTCGAACATGGTACCCATCGGTGGTCGGCCAAAATTTTGTGCGCTTCAATGACGATCTCTGGCCACTGTTCAGGCTTGAAAGGAAGAACCTTTCCAAACATGTGCTTCTCCATTAACCTAGGTGATCCCGTCTCAATGCCCACCTGTCCCGAATAGAATTTAGCATCCGTTTTCGAGTCCAGAAGTTGTGTGAGTTTTGGAATCAAATCTGGCTTGGAGACAACCGAAGCAAATGCAAAATGGGATATGGATATCTTTGAAGTTTTTTCTAATACTTTGCCGAAAAGTTCTAGAACCTTGCTTTCGTCTGGTATTGGTCCTTGAGCTCCATATCTAAGAACATCCTCTGCATGTAGGAGTATCTCGTGTGCTCCTTCACGCAGGTTCACCTCTACCTCTTCCATTATCTTCTCGATGGGTCGACACCTGAAAATTCTGAGATTAGGAACACAGAATTTGCAGCCTCTACCACAGCCTCTTGCAATTTCAACCAAACCGCTTATTGTTCTATGTTTTATGGAAGGGATTTTCTCTACAGGGACTGTTTCGCCGTAAACAATTTTCGGCAAAGGTTCTCCCTTAAGAGCCTTCTTGAAAATTTCCACACCCGTTATTTCTCCTTCTCCGACAAGCACACAATCTATTCCATAACTTTCTAAAATTTTCTCATCTGCCAACTGCCAAGCGCCCGGACCCCCAGCGATTATCTTGAGCGAAGTATTACCTCTGCGTTTTGCCACTTCTCTGATTTTTTTCACTGTTTTCTCGAAAAAGATCGCAGAAAACGTCCTTTTCCTCGTAAGACTGCTGAAAGTAGTGGAAGCTGGACCTAAACCGCGTGGATCATTGGTGGTGATTCCTACGACCTTCGTGTTTTTGTCTATCACATTGTCCAGATGGTCCGGATGAGCCACAACAACATCTATGCCAGCCTCTAGCAGAGCCGCTTCCATCTTTCTAGTGCCGCAGGGCGCCGCTTCCGCTATTCCGTTATGATTTCCAACTGGTGGACTAAGAAACAACTTATAGAGAAAGTCTGGAATGAGCTTTGGAGCACAAGCTGCAAATCCTACAAAGATCGAGTATCCATACTCCGACATGAGAGATCTGTCTGAGGTGATGATCACTTCATGTGGCATATCAATTCCTCCTGTGCATTCTATTTTTCACCCTTAAAAATAAAGCTTATAAAACCATTGGAGTGATATAACCTACGATGCAAACACAAAGAATAATTAAGGAAGTAAGTGGGATGTTAAATATACCACCCGTCGGAAGACAAATACTTCTTACTTTATCTTCGCATCGAAAAGGTCTCTTTTTAAAAGAAATCGTGAGGAAAACAAAAAGATCTGAAAGAGCAATAAAGCACAACCTTAAGAAACTGCATCAGTTTGGCCTCATTCGCAGAAAAGTTGTAAGAACTGAAAAAGGTAAAACTGCGCATATTTATCACTTTCAAGTTCGCGATTTTCTAAAGTCTGCTAGACTGGTTCTTCTTAAAAGGATGAAAAGGCTGAGGGAGCTAGAAGGCTGAAATTATGATCACAAAAAGAGGCGCAATCATCATCCTAGTGATAGTCTCGCTTGTATCAGCTTTGATGGTTATCGGAGCCAGACAACTTAAAACCACTGTAGAATTCGAAGAATTCCTTCCGAAGGATTATCCATCCATCAAGGCTTTGGATGAAATAAAGGGGAGATTTCCCCAGAGCTCAACAATTTTTTTCGTTGTAAGTGGAGAAAATTTGGCCACACCAGAGGGTGTAAAAATTCTGAGAACTCTTGAGAATTCTTTACTCTCAGACCCCAACTTAGGGATGTTAATCTTGCGTGTACAGAGCTTTGCGGACTATATTGTATCTCTGGATCGCCCAATTCCTCCAGAACCCGTTCTGAAAGATTTGATCGATAACATTCTCTCCAATGATAATCTTAGGAAAGAAATAATTGGCAGAAGTCTTAGCGAGGATTACCGCTCAGCATTGGTTACGGTGAGCATCTATCCGGTAAACACGCGAGAAAGAGGAAGAATCATTCAGCTGTTCCAGAGATGCGTGGAAAACTTGAAAACAGAAAACTTTGGAATGAGCATGACTGGAGATATTGTCATGTATTCTGACATGAACAAACTTATGAATAGAGATAACAGAATTCTGATACCGGTGGCTGGCATTTTTGTACTTTGCGTGCTCCTCGTTGCCTTGCGCAAATTATCTGACGTTTTGATCTCAATCTCCCTTGTTGGGATAGCTAGCCTTTGGACAATTGGTCTAATGGGTTTTTTAGGAATATCATTTACAACTCTGCATGTTGCTTTAATACCGCTCCTTCTCGGTCTGGGTGTAGATTATGCAATTTATTTCATGAAAAGATACCATGAGGAGAGAGAAAAGAGCAATGCCGTAGAGGCCTCTAATATAACCGTAAAGACCACCGGAAAAGCCATATTGGTCGCCGCTGT
>Ga0105163_1000026_pt1 | contig 97061 bp, 92 predicted proteins | sample JNZ110809AmetaG_FD_81531 | JGI IMG/M metagenome (GOLD analysis project Ga0105163, IMG submission 81531) | Hot spring microbial communities from Jinze hot spring, China to study Microbial Dark Matter (Phase II) - JNZ 110809A | ecosystem: Environmental > Aquatic > Thermal springs > Hot (42-90C) >... | reverse complement strand
TTGTCACTGCGACCTGCCCCTCGCGGGACAGGCACCCCTTCTACCGAAGCTACGGGGCTAACTTGCCGAATTCCCTGGCCCGGTGTGTCCCGACACGCCTTGGGCTTCTCACCCAGGGGCACCTGTGTCGGTTCTGGGTACGGTCACCCGGGGTCCCATTTCCCCCTCCCCTTTTCACGGGCTCCGGGGATCAGCCGAACCCACCTTTCGGCAGGCCATTCCCACCTTCGTCCGGTTCTCTCCATTACGGAACTCCCCGGACTTGAGTGGTTAGATGGAGCGACGGCTCCACTCGGCCTACCCCGAAGCGTCGAGGAGGAGGCTTGCGTTGCCGCAGGTACCCGGGTGGCTCCGGAATGTTAACCGGATTCCCTTTCGGGTGTGCCTGGTTGAGGACACCCTTAGGACCGGCTAACCCTAGGCTGACGACCATTGCCTAGGAACCCGAGCCCTTTCGGCGGCCGGGATTCTCACCCGGCTCTGCTGCTACTACCACCAGGATCTTCGTCCCCACGCGGTCCACCCGACCTCACGGCCGGGCTTCTCCCCACGCAGGGCGCCCCCCTACCGGATCAGCCTACTAAACTTCGGCTGCCCCGGGGTCTCGGTAACCGGCTTAGCCCCGTGAGTCTTCGGGGCCCCCTCCCTCGACGGGTCCGCTTTTACGCGTTGTTTAAAGGATGGCTGCTTCTGAGCCTACCTTCCCGCTGTCTGAGGGAGAGGACGCCCTTTCCGGTAACACTTAGCCGGTATTTAGGGACCTTAACCCCGGTCTGGGTTTTTCCCCTCTCGGAGCGGGAGCTTACCCCCCGCATCCCGTCTCCAGCGGTCTACGGTGCCGGTGACTTCGGAGTTCGACAGGAGGAGCGAGAGTTTCCTCCCGACATCCTCCAATCGGTGCTCTACATCACCGGCGACCTCGCGCTGGGCCTGACTGCGGCCAGCTTCGGGGGGAACCAGCTATCACCGGGTTTGATGGGTCTTTCGCCACTAGCCCAGGGTCATCCGACCGGATTGCACACCAAGACCGGTTCGGCCCTCCACCGAGCGTACGCTCGGCTTCAGCCTACCCCGGACTAGATCACCCGGTTTCGGGTCTTCTCGCCGTGACTCCGGGCGCTTTCACACCCAGTCCCTCACCTCCTCATCGGAGGCTGCGGACCTTTCGCTTTCGCTCCGGCTCCGGAGATCTAACCTCCTTAGCCTCGCCACGACGAGAAACTCCCTGGCCCGTGATTCCAGACGGACGGCACGACCCCGATCACTCTCCCTCGTACTACCGCCTCGCGACGGGTTCCTTTGGGAGAGCTCACTTCTTTCGAGCCGTGCCCTGCAATCCCCGGCTGGTTTCAGGCTCTTTTCACCCCCCTTCCGGGGTTCTTTTCAGCTTTCCCTCGCGGTACTGCGTCCGCTATCGGACTCGGGACGTATTTAGGGTTGGGAGTTGGTGCCTCCCAGCTTCGGACGCCATTTCCAAGGCGCCCTACTCAGGATTCTCTCCCTCTTACCCTGCCCAGTTACGCCTACGGGGCTTTCACCCTCTATGGCGCGGCATTCCAGCCGACTTCGGCTTCCCGGGCGAGGGATTGGGGAGAGTCCTGCAACTCCACATCCCCAGTGGATTTCTCCACCAGGTTCGGTTTGCCCTCTGCCCTTTTCACTCGCCGTTACTCAGGGCATCGCTATTGCTTTCTTTTCCTCCCGGTACTCCGATGTTTCGTTTCCCGGGGTTCCCGCTCGCTGCCGCGAGCGCCGGAGTATTGCTCCGGCAGGAAGTCCCATTCGGCGATCCCGGGATCAACGGCTGCATGCGCCTACCCCGGGCGTTTCGCCGCTTGCCACGACCTTCTTCGGCGCCCGAGCCAAGCCATCCCCCAGCCGGGTTCTTTGGGCGTGTGTTTTTTTGGTCCCGCGGGGGAGATTTGAACTCCCGACATGCCGGTTTCGGCCGACGGGTCTACAGCCGGCCGCTCTACCAAGCTGAGCTACCGCGGGTTGACCTCTGCGCCGCTTCATATAATCATCTTTAAATCAAATCTGCGTCGATAAGGAAACCTCTTCAGATTTCCCTATCCCATCCAAGAATAAAATGGGATGCAAAAGGTTTATAAATAATCAGTCGCCTCGTATATCAAGTATTCTGTAACAGGTTCTTTATGTGGCGCCTCCCACCTATACCTCTGGACAACAACCCAAAAAGGCTCGTCGCTCGTCATTGTTATTTCGTCGATCCTCTCAATCCCTTTTGTTAACTGTCGCATCTCTCTATACGATTTTTCAATTTTTACTTTATTGGCAGGTGGAGGAACATCTACCAGCCCCTTGAAAACCAAGTCAGGATTGAGTATGATCGGACCTGAGCACACCTTGTAAGCATAGCCATATTCCGCATCAGGCGTCTTTTTGAACTTTTCGACGATTTTCACCCTGTACATTTCATCCCCACTTCAACAGTTGGGCGTTAAGCTATTTAAATACTTTGGTGTAGAAAAGTATTTGATGTATCTGCCATTTCCAATACCAAATAAGGAGCTGTCGAGTCTTCTTCCCTCAGATATTACCTACACAGGTTTCTGGATATACCTTCCCGATAGAGGGCATACTATTGCTTTCACAAGTCCGGCAAATTTTGAGGTTATAAGAACGCCAGTCCTAGACCCTTTTTTGAACATAATAAAGTCCGATGAGTGTCTCAAAATTTTGCAGGTGGAGGAATTGAAACGGTGTGAAGTTCATTACTATGGCACGAAAACGCCTTGCATTTTATTTGCTACCCGCCACCCCTATTTCGAATCCATTTTAGCGAACTACACATTGTGGGCCTATATAACAAAATCTCCTGAAATTCTGGAAAGAGCAACCAAAAGCAGGGCTGTTTGGTGTGTGAAGCCAGCGGGGGAGAAGGCTCATTTGCTATGTTTAGTGCCACCGGTAAAGGGCGCCACCACAATTTCCAATGGGCAAATAATAAACTTTCTGAGAAATGGAGAATTGCTAATCGGGACAGACATGGGTTATGAATTTTATGCGTCCGCCGACGACCTCTATGCCCAATTGATTTGTTCAATCGGCGTTGTGCCCACAGGCACAATACTCAAGGCAATTAGGTTAGTCAGCGAAGGGTCAATACACAAAGCGAAGGGCGTCTTGCTTTCGGCGCTGTCGCAGGCAACTATGAAGAGGGAAGAATAGACTCAACAATTTCCTTTATTGTTCTTTTTATCTCGCGGTCGTGCCGCTTGAATTCATCTTGATTTAAAACTGCCAAATTATTTCCATCGATTTCGATGCCTGTACCACAAGATGATCCCCAATTATAGCTGACCAGTATGATGCAGTAGGAAACCTTCTCTAGGTTAATGCTCTTTAGGATCTCAAGCACAGGATCAGTGATATCTTCCTCAACTGATTCAATGTAAACATCGCACAAGTCCTCATTATGCTCTTCTAACCCATACTTGCTACATATTTTTCTTATTTTTTTGATATCCTGCGGCGCCGGCTCAGAGAACATGATCTCCATGCTGAAACACCCATCAACGATTTCGCTTGTGATAAAACGCATCATTATCTCGAATAATTTTTTCCTTTCGCCCTCCGTCGAAAAAACGGTGTGCCCGCTGCAGTCCGTTTGAAATCCCACCTCTAAACACACCACCAACCGCATCTCACCTACCCCTCCTCATCAAGATATGGATAACTACAATCCTCCACATTTGCTTCGCTTTCTGAGATGATTTTTTTGATAGTAGCGGCAAGCAGGCCATCTTTCTGGTCATACTCGTCGTCGTTTGAAACTTCAAGCTCTTCTCCGCTCAAATCAACATATGTACCACACGAGTAGCCCCAAGGATATGCTAAGTATACACAACAAGAGTAAACTTCTCTTGGTTTGATAACTTTCAGGGGCTCCAGCATGCTTTTTTTGAAATACTTAGCTTTTTCAAGTTCTGAGGATGGGAGTTTGAGGCGTAGCTTGTGCGGGCTCAATAACAACTCCCATTCCAATAGCTCGCCAACAGTCGTTCCAAAGCTCCGTGTACTTGTTTTTACTATTATTTTTTTGTCGGGCGGCAGCGATGCTACTTCAACAAACCATTTTTCATCGAGGTTGTCTTCTGTTAAGTCGTATAAAACACCATCCTTAAAAACAGTTTTTAATCCCATCTGGGGGGCTGTTTTCTTTGTTAGAACACCATAGAGAGGATGCTTGAGAGTGTTTATCGGCTTGGAAAAATCAACACTAATACTAATGATGCCCTCCGCTATTTTCTCCTCCACGAATTTCCTCGCAATTATGAACAAATCGGCCGTGCTTCCTGTTGCTGTGAATACAGTATGCCCGCTACAGTCTGTTTGAAACCCTTTTTCTAACCTCACTACCATCTTAATACTACCACCACTTTTCTTCTGGTTTGCTAGGTATTTAAATAGCTTTCTACAAACTCATTTGTGGATGGCGCGGGTAAGGGAGGAGAATGGGGGTTTCACTGTGTTCAATCCCAAGGACGGGACGCTCTTCAAAGTTGTCAGACAGGGAACCAACCGCCTTATATTTCCAGCCACAGTCCATTTGCTCATAACATACAGGTGCAATTTAGGTTGTCCTACATGCGAACAGAGGAAGAACATTCGCAACGAGCGGGAAATGACTACTGAAGAATTGAAATCGTTCATCCGCTCTATTAAGGATGCCTTCATGCTGGCGGTCGGCGGCGGGGAACCTTTTCTCAGAGAAGACTTGTTTGAGCTTATAGACTATGCGAGCAACCTAGGACTTGCCGTAAGCGTTACAACAAACGGAACTATTGTACATCGGTTTATCGATGAAATATCGAAATCGCAAATAAAACAGATCCAGTTCAGTTTAGACGGCCACACGCCCGAAATACACAATCTTACACACAAGTCAGACTTTTCGACTGTAGTAAAAAACATCAAACTGGTAAAAAAGAAGGTTCCTGCCTTGCGGGTGGGCATAAATCATATTGTCCATAGTGGCAACATAGCCTATCTTGATGATTTTTTATCTTTTTGCGGCAGGCTGGGCGTCAACGATGTCAGGCTGCTTTCACCAAAGCCACCGCTGCCTCCGCTGAAAGAGAATGAAATCGACAAGGTCCGCGAGGTCGTAAAAAATAAAAAAATCTTGGTGGGTGTTGACGACTGTTTGGCAACACTTTTAGGAATAGGGTGCTGTGTCGCCGGTAGGGAAATATGTGTTGTGGATCCTTATGGGTATGTGCTTGGCTGTAGCCACCTTCCGATCAGATACGGAAATGTGCTAAAAACAGATATAAAAATAATATGGGAGAAAGAATTTAATGAGTTTAGAGGGGGTGAGAAGACACCATGCCTGTTAGTTTGAAGCCGACAATAAAAGCTGGACGGATAGTGGACCATAAAAAATATATATGCGACACTCCTGAAATAGTTGAAGAGCTACTCAAATACAAAAAAACCAAGAGCATTTTCATTTTCGGCGAGGGTGGGACTCATTTGCTCGGCTGGTGCTTGTGTGACTGGCGCGTCGGGAAAATAAGCCATGTCGATGTAAAAAAAGTCAAAAAAGTGCGGAAGAGAGGAATATATGTTGTCGAGAATGCCGGCGATATAAACGACTTTCCACGGCCAAGAGATTATGTTGTCGTAAGGACATACAGAAAAGGCCTTCACTTCGGTTGTATAGAATTCTACCCGCCCGAGTTATAAAATCACAAACAGAAAACCCACTCTACATCTACAACAGCCCCATCGTTACCGATCCACTTAGCCCTCATTTTTGTTATAACTTCGCCCGCAACGGTCGCTTTTTCTATTTCTTCTAAACCCACTAAATTGTATTTCACTCCATTTATTTCTGCTTCGCAACAGTTGTCAATTGTTGTTTTTTTCAGCAGCGCGGACTTCAACTCAGTGTTCATCAAGAAAAATATTAAGCAACAACCTGTATTAAGCACTTTATTCGAAAAGCTTCTCTATTTCGTCCTTTTTTGTCTTAAATAGCCTCTTTTTTGCAAATATAGCCAGGAGCGCACCAATTATCGCAACCACGAAAATTATTATTGGCAAAATGTTTCGGTGACTTGGCTTTACCTCCGGCGGTGCACCAACATAAGACAACCCCTCGAACTCGGTCGCAACATATTTTGCAATCACTGCAAGGTCAAGGTAGTAGCAATTATCAAGTGACTGCTCTTCGATAGTCCTGCAAATGTTTTCTAAACCAGCAAACCTCTCTTCAATTGCTGAAATATCGACGCCTCTTAATCTTGCTACACGCAACCTCTCCTTAGCAACATCCCTTGCCGCACGCATGTTTGTTATCTCCGACTGCAAGATGCTCTTCGAGTAGGAAAGAACATCGCGGGCAAGACTGTTCTCGCTGACGATTTTGTTTTGTACCTCATACAGGCGGACGCTCCAGTTGTCATACAACTCTATTATCATATGGTAAAGCCCGCTTGCCTCATATTCCGCGACAGCAGATCTTATGCTTCCGAGGGCGGTCAGAAGCGTGCCAACATTTTCCAGCGTGCCAACGATTCTATTGTAGACATCTGTTGAATACCTGCTATTCATCCTGTTTTGTATATCACTCACAATCGCCTGCGGGTATGTGTTCCTTATACCTTCGCTGACATTCATCGCCTTCAAGATGTTTTCCTTTATTTTATCCAAGAGATTGTAAACCAGTTCTATATTGTCGATGTAACTGAGAAGCTCCTGCTTTATATAATTAAATTCGTCCCTCTCCTTCTGCCGGAGCGAACTTTCGAGTTCAGATATTTTTTCTTCCGCCCGCCCGAGTAGCCGCAGGACTTCGTCATACTTACCCATTGTGTTTTGCGATGGTATTTCGCTGTTTATCAGATTGTTTATTTCCTCGTGTAGGTTGCTTTCTCTTACTATTTGCACATACCTTATTCTGTCCATCCTTTTTTTCAAAGCATGAACCTCCTGACAGATGTCGCTTCTTATGTTGTCCAGGTATTCTGAAATCGTGAGCCCCTCCAAAACTCTGTTTACATTTTCACTGTATTCTCTCAGCAGGTTGTCGGCTCCTCCGAAGTCCAATGTGACAAAAGCATTTATTATTCTGCTCTTCAAGGTGGCAAAGCTATCTGCAACGGACTTCAAATTGTTTCTCTTTTCCAGCAGGATCCAATATCTTTGTGGCTTCCTTATGTAAAGATTGTCTATCAAATCACACAGCTTTTTCATTTTGTTGACTTTGTTTTCCAGCGTGGCGAGGCTGTTTGGCGAGTCTCCTTGGAGTTGCTCCTTTATGTAGCCAACCGCAAGGTTTAACAGTTGCAGTGTACTATATGTTTCCCGCAATAGCACCACCGCATTTTCATATTTGCCACTGGCGACAAGGCTTTTGCCAGCCGAAATATTCTCTTCAAGGTTCTCCAGTATAGCCGAAAGCAGTGATAAATCGACAACCCCTCCCAACTCAGTTATCTCATCTCTTATTTCAGTGGCGAGGTTTTCGCACACCGAAACTAAGGCTCTCGCAGTATTTTCATCGTTTTCAGTGCAATAGCTTATAAAATACTTGATTATGCCACCAGGCGCAATCCTTCCCGTCCGCCATACAAATGTGACCATGTTATCGTGGCGGGTTTCCACATCAACAGAACGCCCGTTTTCATCAACGACTCTTGTGAGTTCTGGTGCTATATCCGCAACAGGGATGTATGAGACGCTATAGAAAACGGGTGCATTTGTGTATTCCAAGCAAGAAACACTCTTTACTAAAACGCTGAAGGTGTGTTTTATAAACAGTCGCCCGTTCTCAAACACTGCCGTGACATTCTCATCGCTTGGGATGTTTGAAAATACGAGCAGTGGTGGCTCGCACCAACGAATTCTCACACAGTAATTTCCGCGCGGGATTTCGCCCATGAGTGGCAACTTTAGAATTGTTTTTCCGTCCGAAACGGTTGTCTCGATCACGGGCCCAAAATTATTTTCAAGAACACCAGCCCAAACTTCAGCTATCGAATAAACAGTGTTCGTCGGCAGGCTGAATAAAATGTTTTCGCAGAATGAATTGCTAATTGGAACATTCACTCTGAAGCGAATTGTGCTTTCGAATGGAACCCCTTGCCCGTTGTCTTGCTGCTGGACTGGTTGCACATTTTCCAATAGAGTTGTGAAAATAGTGTCACATGAAACAACGAGGCGAGGCGCCCTTGGATCAACAACAAGATTACTTCCTATGGGCGAGTAGTGGACGGGTATTAGATTATCATTTATCTGTAGCAACTCGTTTGTTCTGTTGTAAGACCAGTAATCCTCGCCAACGATGTAATAATTCCCATTCTCGTAAACATAGATTTTTATATTTTCGCAGCCCGGCAGGTATGCTGCTCCTTTCACCTTCTTTCCTGCAAAGACCCCTGCATTGTCTATGCCAACTATCCAGTATTCATACCTTACAGGAACGCCTATTTCTAACTGTATCTTACACGCGGGGACGGCAACTATCCTCAAGAAATCATTTTTCAGGATGCTTTCATAAGCCCCTATGATTTGCCTGTAACTAGCAATTATGTTGTCGAACGCTGAGCAAAAAGCTTTTATGTTTTCGATGTTCTCAATAGAGAGAACCGCGCTTATGTTCATGAGGAGCGGAACAAAATTGTTTTCAAAGATTGTTATTTTTTCCTGCCCTCTCTGGACGAGGTTTGTAAGACTGTTTACCAATGAGTTCCATTCTGGCGATACATACCTCTTGTTTTCTATTCTTTCGAGGAGCCCCTGCGCCGTTTCTATTGTATTCTTCGCTTCCTGATACTTGTTCAGAGCCTCCTGCTTGTAATTGCTTCTCCTAGTTGAGACCTCCCTACTCAGATAGCTGAGACTCGCTTCGATGTTATCCAGTATGCCTATTATGTCTACGATCAGGCTATTGTCATAATCGCTACCAGCTGCCGGCTGGATTCTTCCGAAGAGGTTCTCAGCCCTGTTGTAATTGTTTTTTATTTCTTGCAGCAGGCTGTCAAAAGAGCTCACAGAGAGGCTTCTTAAATAGTTCTCAAATAGCCCTATGTTTTCGTATACTATGTCGAGCCTCCATCTGGTATATTCATAGGCACTCCCTGGCGAGAGGAGGTGCACAAAACAATTGAGGTCGTCGATGACATTTTTAAGATCCAAGAAAACCTGGCCCCATTTGTTCTCCCTGATATGAGATCTAACAACACCGTTTTCCTCTAGAGAGTTCTTTGCTCCAGCGTATTTGGTAATCATTAGTTCATATAGCTTCCGTGTTCCAGGACCTACTGAATTAATCTCTTCTTCCAAGCGCCGGCGCTCTTCTTCATATCTGCTGAGCAGGCGGGAGCAAACATCGACCAGAAGATTGTCAAGCAAGCGTATCCTCTCTATTGAGTTAAGAACAATGCTCATGTCATCATCAACCTGCCTTTCTATTATTCTGATATTGTCGCACACCGCCGAAAACTTCACAATTTTTGTTGCTTCCGGCAGGCCGACCTTGCCATATTGCTCAACGATTCCTATAATTTTGTTTGTGTCGCAGAAGTTCTCCAAATAGCTTAGAGATCGTTCAACCGTCTGCCTCTTCCTTAAAACTGAGCTGTTTGCGTTGTTGTAAATGTCGGCTGGGCTACAACCAATTTTTAAATCCAGCGAAGTGCCAACTATTGTGGACCATCCAGGAACGATTTTAGATAATTTGTTCATTGCTTCACTTAAACTTTCAGCATCGTAGCTTGTGATATCTTTTATGCCCGTCGCATCCATTTCGGCTATTCTATTTTCCAGCAGGCTCACCTTCTCATAGACACCACTACAAAAATCTTTCATGCTTCGTGCAAATTGTTCAATGGCGAGAACCTTCATCATAACGGACGCCCCATATGTTCTTGCGCCCCCAGGTGGTTCTGCACTGAAGGAAATAGCACCCCGCACAATATCCCCTACATACCTGTCGGAGTTTTCATTATACAGCAGAGCCAAAAGGTAAGCCACAGGGATGTAAACATAATAATCCACTGACCCGGCATCCCCGATGTTGCCCAACTTATTGAATTTGCTACTAAATAAGTTTAGTTGGTTATAAAGGTCGCTGAGGTCGACCTTCGGCTTGAGTCTATTACCCAGCGAGTAATAATCATCATATAGAACATTGCTGAGCCTGTTCTCAATGAAACCACGCAGGCTTTCGTTCTCAATGCCTATGTCAGCCAAGAGCAAATCTAGATATTCGACATGTTTTTTAGCTTTGGAAACCCAGGCGATCAATTCTGTGTACCCTTCCGAAAATTTGTTAACACAGTCGATCAAAGCATCCTTGGTTTCAATCGCGTCGCTTTTCCTGAAGCCGGGCGGGACATCCGTCAATCGCGAGGCTATTCCGTGTTTAAGGTTTTCCCTCTCCGCAAGATCGAGAATGTCCGCCTGCTGTCTATCTAAACTCTCCTCGACCGCTTTGATGATTATCTCTTTGAAGGTGTCTTCAGAAATGATTGGTCGGGCTGCGCCCAAATAGCTTGCAGCCCTTTCCATTTTTTCGTAGGCGTTGTTAAAGCATTCTTTTGCGTCACGAAGCTCTTCGGTGCTTATACCAAGCAGATAGGAAACATTTTCAAGGTCTTCGATCAATTTTGCTATTACCCTGCTATTCCAAAGTCCCGCCTCGTTTAGCTGGTTGTATTTGTTGACTAGGTAGGAATAATCTTCTCTGGTTAACCACCAGTATGTCGCACCACTACCGATACCTGCAGCAATGATAGCAACAACAATAACAACAGGAGCTACGGCTGCCACTCTTTTTGGTTGTAGGTAGGGCGGACTGAACGGTGGGGGAATAAGTGACAATGTTATTAGTGACACAATGACAACTGCAACCGATTTCAACTGCTCTTTCATCACTAATAAAACCCTCCTCGAAGGTTATTTAACTTTTATTTTTGGCGCCTGGCTCGGTTCTTGTAGATGCCCAGAAATGCAAACAAAAGCACAACAGAAAGCGTGAACAGGCCAGCCGCGCTGATCGGGATGGTTGTAGAATAATCTATTCCATACATCTGGGTTGAGTCTTGGGGATTTGTGAAACTGGAAGTAGACCACTGGAAGTAAGCGGTATGATATCGGATATCCATGTTTTCCACCCCTATCGAGAAAACTAGATAGTTTTCTCCTATTTCATAGTACGGTTGAGTTGTTGTTTTAATCAGGCGCCCGTCTTCGGAGAATTCAACGATTGACGGGGCTGAGTCCGATGAGGTCCAAGTCAAAAGGTAATCGGCTCCAGTTCCCGATTGTCCACCTGGCCCGCAATCAATGTTTATGTTGTAAGTATACCTCGATACTCCAAATAATATATCTCCGTCACCGCCCGATGGAAATGGTCCATGATACTCCGATCTGAATAACCACAATCCGTTTTCCACTTTATATCCATGACCCCTTATGTCGAGCCACGCTGGAATTCCGGGGTCTTGTCCATCATCTCCTAGGTAAGTCCACCCTTCCCAGTTACCGAAGACTGGTGTAGTAAATAAGACTAATGCTAGCAGAGGCACCATCGCTGCCGCAACTTTTTTTGTCCTTTTCATACTTGAAGAAGTATTCCCAAGAATCCTTTATAAAGCTTTCTATTTTTCGCTAAACCGAAAAAGGGTTTTTCTTTAGAATTTTTGGTTAAAATAACAAAAAATTTCTAAAAATGTCTGACTTTTATCTCTCTTTTGTTATTGTTAAAAAGCAAAACAAAGCGTTGACATGCAAGAAAATCCATGCCCGTAAATATTCTTCAATTTCGCCTGTAGGGTGACGCCACCTGACCCAAAAACTAAAGAATTCAAAACATGAAAACTCTTGTGGTTGAAATGGACTTCCTCACAAAGAAGGCGATTTCGGCGGCCATAATAATCGCATGCGGAGTTTTCCTGATAGTCTTCAGCTTTTTCCTGCCCCAAGAGCTTATGGCAGTCACGCTCTTACCGGGATTTTTCCTCATAGCCGTGGGATCTCTCGAACTCCGAGAATATCGAGAGCTTTCCAAGATAATAGAGCTGGGTAAAAAAGCCCTGAAAAGAAGACAATAGTCAACTTAATTAAAGAGTTCAAAACCATTTTATAATGGTTGGATGCCCAAAAAGGAGCCCGTCTCGCCAATTATGGAAACTATTTCCAGATTGAGAGAAAGCTATGATACCCGCCTTTCGACAATTAGCGAAAGCATCGGAAGTCTGAAGGCAAGGCTCGATGAACTTGAGCAGATCTTTTCCGAGCTCAAGGGGGCGAGCAAAGAAGCTCTCGATTTCCTCAGAGAAACTAGGCCACAAATACTTCTCTCCAACATGAAAAAACTCGAAATAGAAATTGAGGAAATTAAAGGGAGGCTCAGAGTCAATGAGGAAACACTCACAGAGCTCGGAAGGGATCTCAGAGAGGTAAAGCAGATGGTAAGTGAATTTAAAGGAATAGAGGAGCTATTGGAACTCGCGAAAGAAATAAGGGAAGATATAAGAGAAGTTGAGGAACTAAGGAAGAAAACAGAGGCGCATGCGGATAAAATAGAAGCCATTTTTGTTGACATACACCGGAAAACCCGTGAAATAAAGGAATTGACTGCCTATGTGGAGGGGTTGAGAGAACTTGTTAGGGATCTCGAGAAAAAAGTCACAAAGCTCGAAATTTCGAGGAAAAAGTAGTCCTGCAAAGAGTGGTGGTAAAATGGCCAAGAGAAAAGCGGCCATTAAAGAGAAAAAATTAGAGAAACGGCAAGAAAAAACGCCAAATCTGGAACCGATTCTCGAAACCGTCGGCTATCTCGTCGGCGAGAAAGGGGAAAGAGTGATACGAGCGCTAACGAGAGGAGAAATGACAGATGAGGAGCTGGCGAAAAAAACGAATTTACAGGTAAACCAAATCAGGAGCATTCTCTATATTCTTCACGAAAACAGAATCGTTTCGTATAGAAGGGAGAGAGAGGAGAACAGCGGATGGTATGTTCACTATTGGAGACTCGAACCGGAGAGAGCTCTCGACTACATAAAAGAACAAAAAGCGGAACTCCTTAGAAAACTCGAGGAAAGGCTAGCGGAAGAAGAGAGCAAGATATATTTTACCTGCGAGAAAGAATGCGCACGTGTTTCCTACGAAAATGCGATGGGTACGGAGTTTAAATGTCCGACCTGCGGGGGCACGCTTAGGCCCTACGATAACAGTGCCATCGTAAATTCTCTTAAGGCACAGATCGAGAGGCTGCGCAGAGAGCTTTCCTGAATTTTTCCTTTGGAGGAGATAATTATGGACGTTGATGAGGCTATCAGGATTCTCCGCAGCGTGGGGTGTCCAGAAGACGTTATCGAACATTGTCTGACGGTTCGAAATGTCGCTCTCGAGCTTGCAGACAAAATCGAAAAAAACGGATATTCAATCGACAAAAAGCTTGTGGAGCTGGGAGCGCTCTTTCACGACATAGGAAGAGCAATAACGCATGGGATTTCGCATGGAGTCGTGGGAGGAAGAATCTTGCGAGATCTCGACCTCGATAGACTGGCACCATTTGCGGAAAATCACATAGGCGGTGGAATACCCGCAGAGGAAGCCGCAAATCTGGGGCTCCCACCGAAAGACTACTTCCCAAATACGATCGAGGAAAAAATCGTTGCGTACGCCGATAAGCTCGTGGAGGGTGGAAGAGTTGTTAATTTCGAGAGGTCTCTCGAAGAATTCAAAAAGGAACTCGGGAAAGATCACCCGGCGATTGAGAGACTCCTAAAACTTCATCGGGAGATGAAAAATCTAATCGGAAAATCATATCCTGAACCTGCGTCTGACGAAGCTCTTCGGGAAAGTCCATAGCGGCCTCCTGGGTTTAACCTTCTTTACCTCGCTCAGATGAGGAAGCAAAAGCAATGAGATCACAAGTCTCAAAATTCCAGAAAGAAGGAAAACGGATAGTATCGGCTTAAGACCAAGGGAAAGCTTGGTCGCGAACAGACCACCTAACGTTGCCCCGGCGAAGATTCCCATGCCGTTGAGCGCGTTAAAATATGAAAAACATATGCCCCTCTTCTCCCGGCTGACAACATCGTAAACAAACGTGAATGAGGCAAGGTCAAAAGCCGCCCAAGCAAATCCACCGAACATCTCTATAATAGATAGATGGATTGGATTCGTGGTGAGTAGCCAAAGAATAGGCACCCACGGAATTAAAAGTCCACCGATTCTCAGAGTCCTGAGACGCCCATATCTGTCAGAAAATTTCCCCCACCAGACCATGCTCAGAAACCTGACAGAGGATGAAGAAAGAACTATCGCCACATAAGTGATGTAGCTGAACTTCAGATCTCTGAGCATATAAACGGCGAAGAAGGGAGCGGCGATGTTTGTGGCAAAGGCCATCAAAGTCGTGTAAAGCGAAAACCTACCAAATCTATTCGGTCTTTTTCCTCTTCTCCAGATTTTCCTGAGAAACTCGAAAAATCCGAAATGGTATTCTTCCTTCTCCTCAAACTTTGGTTCATAGTGTTTGAGCAAAAAATATCTGGAGATAAGACGAGCGAGCATAGCACCTAGAAAAAGCAGAGAGAATCCAAGAAAGATTACCCCCAATCTTCTGGATAGATCCAAGAAGATTCCAGCAATCATGAATGCTATGAGGTTCGCAAACCCGATTATTCTGTTTCTCCTTCCAAAGAAACTTCCCATCTCCTCTTCTGAAACAAGATCACCTATCCAAGATGCCCAAGCGGGACCATTCAGAGCGCCGAGCGTTAGATATGCGGCATAGAAAAGCATAACGGTGAGTGGTAAAAAAGTGCTACTGACGCCCGTCAGAAATACTAGCATGGCTAAGATGGACATGGGAAGCCACACCATCGCCTGCATAAAAACAAGCTCCGTTACAAGCTTCTTCCTGCTTCTGCCCTCCATCAGCCTCGGCGTGGCTAGCTGCGACAAATTCGCTGCCAAATTTGGAACCGATGTCAGAAGTCCGATTTGTGCTTCGCTGGCTCCAAGAGCTATCGCAAACGGGGAAACATAATATGCTCCTAAGGCTTCGTTAACAGACCATGCGACGCCGTCCTTTATACTATACTCCAGACTTTTCTTTCTCTTCTCTTCCTTCAATGTCTCTGCCTCCCTTTTAAGTCTTGAACTAAAACTTCAGCTTTGAACGACTATAAAGGTGGGCCCGCTGGGATTCGAACCCAGGCTCTCCACCTCGTAAGGGTGGCGTCATGCCAACTAGACCACGGGCCCTCAGAAAGAGCTTAACATAACTTAAGAAAAGGGTAACGCTAAACCCAGACGATTTTGGAGACCAGCAAGAGTGTGAGGACTCCAAGTACGTCGCCAATAGAGGTTATCAGAGGTCCCACGATGTTATCCGGATCTAGTCCCTTCACATATGATATTACGGTAACCATCATCGAAGAAAGCACAATCAGAGGTACGAGAATCACACCGGTGAGGATGAAGGTCGCAGAAAATCTGAAGGGGTCAGAGAATCCTCTGACAGACCCCAAAAAAATCAGAACAATCGACACGAAAAGAAATGAGAAGAGCCCTGAAGCAGTTGCCTCTATCAGATTTTCGCTTAGAACTTTTTGTTTTTTCAGTTTTGGCTCTATTAGACCAAGATGGAGAGCAGAACTCAGCCTGGCTCCAAGAATGCTCCCTATGTTTCCACCCATATCGTTTATGGGTGGAATCAATGCCAACAGGAAAGGCAGGGCCAATATTTTCTCGACTTCGATCTGTAAGAAAAATCCAGCCAGTACAGAAACAGTAGCACTTATGAGTAGGGCAAAAAGGCTCTCTTTCACAATTCTTTTCGTAGATGCTACCATCTCAACCACCCCAAGAGAGAGACCGATAGGAATATGCAGAAAATCGCGACGATATCTCCGATTGTCGTCATAACCGGACCTGTGATGTTATCTGGATCCCAGCCCCTCTTAAAGGATAAAATTGAAACGAGAACAGCTATGGGGGTCAAGATTATTCCCGAGAGAACTCCGGAAAAAAGCGCAATGAAAAGGAAATTAAAAACACTCATGGCCTCTACGCCGGCCAGAAATGTGAAGATAAAAGACATTATTCCTACGGCAAGAGATCCAAGGACACTGACGATGATCGCGGAAATAACGTTAATTTTCATTTCCCTCGAAAGGAAGAATCGCGGTTTTATAGTTCCAAGATGAAGAGCTGTGCCAAGCCTTGAACCCAGCGCACACCCGATGTTTCCTCTGAGGTCTATCAAGGGGGGAATCATCACCACGAGTCCGGGAAGAATCTCTATATTTCTCCGCATTTCCTCAAGCATCGACCCTGCAAATAAGTCAAAGATTGCACAAACACTGAGCACGAAAATCTGCTGAAATATGATCGATTTTTTGGATCTCGCTATCATCGTATAATTTTCCGAGATGATTCATATATATCTCAAAAAACCTAACCAACGACCATCAGAATCTCAAGAAAAACCATTATCAGAATCAAGATAAAAACCAGCAGTTCGAGCGTTATCCCTCGCTGAACGTCAACTCTCTCCATAAGGGTGTTGTAAATCTCCCGGAGTCGTTCTAGCTTCCTGTCTACGAGAGATAACCAGTCGCTTATCCTGAAGCGTTCGTTTGCCAGTCTGTAAAGCTTTCCGAGATACCACTCGCCTGTCAGCTTCGTTATATTTCTTGCGCTTTCCACGAGATCTGTCACTTGAACGCTGAAGCTCGAGATCTCTCCAAGAGTCCCTAGGAGTTTTCGATATCTCCTGCTCGTGATCCAGAAACTCAGCCTGGAGGTTCCCAGAAATCCGCTGAGTGAGGAGACCACCTCCCTCGTCTTCATATCCAGTAGTCTGTCATACGTCTTGAGGACCAAAAGCTGGACGAGAGCAAGCTCGATTATCCTGACCATATCATCCATATAATCAACAGAGCCGCTGATCAGAGCCGCATACCAGTCGACTATCGCTATATCGTCTTCGGAATATGAGAGATATGGTTTGAGCGCATCTTCGACTTCTTTTTCGCTTAACGTCATCCACTCCCTTTCACCCCTTAACACCCCTGCTGTCTGCTTTCTGTACTCTTCTAGGAAATCTCTCGCCCCGAGCCTAGGTTCCGTATCGGCAATCAAGATCATGAGATACGCGTGGGGCTCATCCATCGGAGGATAAGAAGGGATTAACGCTGGAGATATTTTTTCCTTCAGTTTTTGGAAGAATTCTCTTGGGATATCATCGAAGTTCTTTTCCTCCTTTCCAACCTTCACTCTACCTTCGCTGAGCGAAATGAGTTTTATCAAACGAGAAAAGGTCAGCCTTCTGAACTCAACAATTACGTATATCCCGATTACCCCTATCGGAAATATTCTACCCTCCACCCTGGCCTTCTGGCGGCCAACAGTGATATCCCCCAAATCGATGACAATGGACGAAAATTCAAACCAGCCGTATCTTGGCGCAATCAAACGCTCCTTTTTGGGAGGTGGGATTTCTACTATCTGGAGTTTTTCCTTCGGAATTCTCTCGCTCTCTATCTTCCCACCAACATCGTAGAAATATTGGAAGATCAATCTGCCGGTGAGAAAGGGTTCTTCCACCATACGTAAAACACTCTGCGGAAACTCGCTAAAATATCTGGCTGGCGCCGGGGGTGGGATTTGAACCCACGCAGCGCGTATGCGCTAACGGCTTAGCAAGCCGCCGCCGTACCTGGCTGGGCCACCCCGGCTCCAAAATAGTATCGCAGTCGAAGGATAAAATAACATGATGAACGGCGGCGAGCGTGTCCGAAGTGGACGCCTTCCCCGACGCCGTTTGCCGTTCCCCCATCTCCACCCCGTTGATCGCCAGCGCCGGACGTCCTGCCTACCGCTGCTCCCTTCCGGGCCTAACGGGGTTCAGCAGGCAAAGGCGGTTAGCCAACGACCCTCCGGTCGCGACCCCGCCACCGCCGGCCCAGCGAGACGAGGCTTCAACGTGGAGGAACGGCGCGTGCGTGCGGTTCCAGCGCCGCCTCCGGACTTTCGGCCCACCGTAAGCCCCGTTTGTGGCTACAGGGGAGGGGCAGCCCCCCGCCTAGCTCGCCGCCAAGAAGGCTTTCTCCCTCAATCGGAATAAGCTTTATCCTTGCAGCTCTCGGAGAAGTTCACACTTTTTACACACCTCAGATGGAGAGGGTTCACCACAAATTTTGCAGAACTTCATCTCGAATTCGCCAACTGCCTGCTCGAGATAAGGTCTTATCTTCTCATACATCCTGAGAATCATAAACTTTGAATTTGGATGATTTTCTTCAAGTCTATTCAAGAAGTCCTCAACCTCAACGTGAATCCCTTTTCTGTATGGACATTTCCCCCAATACACTTTGAATCCTTTCAGAAGAGCATATATTGCTATTTCCTTCTCTGGAATCTCGCGCATCGGCTTTATTCTAGGAACAAATCCTTTCATGGGTTTAAGAATGGGCCCAAGCCTGTAAAGTCTGTAAATGTCGCTCCTGATGTAGTTGAGCATTATTGCCTGCACCTCATCGTCCAAGTTGTGCGCGGTCGCGAGCTTGTCTGCTTCTACCTCTTTAGCCGTTCGATTGAGAAGCGAGCGCCTCAAAACTCCGCAGTATGTGCACGGACCAAGAGACTTTCCTTTTTCGGATGCCTGCCGCAAAATCTCGTCGAGCGTAAGTCCGAACGAGTCCCTGAAACTTACGACAAATAATTCGACATCAAGAGATCTCGCATTCTCTTTCGCGACCTCTACGCCAGCTTCTCGATAGCCAGATATCCCTTCATCTACCGTTATCGCGACAACTTCGCACCTTTTTCTTTCCGCAAATCTTTTGATGAGATGAAGACACGTGACCGAATCTTTCCCTCCTGAAACAGCGACAGCGATCCTTTCTCCCGGTTCTACCAGCCGATATTCTCTAATCGCCCTAAGGAATCTTTTCTCCACGCTCTTGCATAGACATCTATCGCAGAGAAAGTCACCCGTGTACCTTCTGTGGTAAACCGCCATCCTTCCGCAAAAAGAGCAGCGCTTCTCACCCTCCGCTGGCAATCGGATGGATGACAACCTCATCTCCCTCCTCAAGCGAATTCTCCTCAGGGACTATCCTACCGTTTACAAAGACCACCACCGTCTCCCTGAGGATCCCATATCTTTTGAGTAAATCCAAGATTGTCGCTCCTTCTTCGATTTCTTTATCTTCTTTTCTCCCCTGCCATCTAACAGTAACCTTCACGCTCTCACAATCATGGGTAGGAGGTTCAGAATAATTAAGAGTAATATGAAGAAGGAAAATGCCTTAACAAAACCTCTCGCAAATTTCTTTGAATATCTGACCTCAAGAAGCGCTTCGAGCATGTATCCGCCGTCCAAGGGCTTCGCCGGGAGTAGATTGAATAAACCAATACCGAGATTTAGGGCAAAAAGCCACTTCAGGAGATCTATAAGAAAAGGTGGAACATAAAAATGATAAAGATATGGATGAAAAACCGGATTGCCGAAAATCGTTGCATACATGAGAATTACCGTGTTTATCGGATGGAGATATACTAAATTGGAAGGAGCTTGCGCTGCAATAAAAGGTAAATGATTCTCTCCATTTTCCTGTCTAATTTTGGCATAGAAAGTACCTCTATCGGTTACCAGTTCAAATTCTGTTCTCCGACTGGCATTCAAATAGTTTTTGAAATTTTTCACATCTTCTATTGAGCTTATTTGAAAGTTGTCCAGTGCAAGGATTTTTGCCCCGAGAATGTTTTCCTCCGCGAGTGGACTGTTCTCCGCCACTCCCCAGATGTAAACCCCCTGCTTGGGAGTCAAAACAGATAGAAGGATGAGCAAAAATAAAAAAGATATCAAGATGTTCGTAACCGGTCCGGCAGCAAACATTCGCATTCTCTTTCCCGGACTGCTTCTAATCACCTGTCTTTCATCTGGCTCAACGAAGGCTCCCGGGATGAAGAGAAACAAAAGAACTCCCGCCGATTTCGTCCGTAGGCCTTGGGATCTCAAAAGGAATGCGTGGAAAACTTCGTGGAAAATCAAAACTACACCAACTACGATAAACCAAATGGTAATTGTAAGACCTGGAGCCGTGCCCGGAAGAATGAATCTCACACCCGGGATTGCCTCGCGTGGTCGCAACAAAACGAAGATCGAGTTAGACAGCAGACCAGCGAAGACTGAAAACATCAGAAGAAATCCCAAACATGCGGCGACGGTTCCGTAAAAAATCCACCATTTTCTGAATTTTTTCCCAATTCTGTCTATGAATTTTAGACCTCTCGTCGTTTTCCACATGAGAATTGCCGGTGAAAGCGTGAAACCTCTTTTTGAGAGTGAGAGCTTTTTATATGTCGCCAAAATCACAAGCCATATGGCGCCTATGAGGAGTAGAAAGATCACTAAGTCGTTCATCTTTTACAGATACAACTTTTACCATATTAACCGTGTATACGAGAATGGTGCAAGATGGTAAAACCCGAAAGAGTAGGCGAGGTCAGAGAAGTTATCTATTCTGAAGAAAGATGGACACTCCTACAGCAGTTCAGAAAAAAGGCACTTACAATCATGGAAAAACTCGAGGTGTTCGATCCGATTGTGCACGGCAGCGTTGCGAGAGGAGATGTTGACAAGGAAAGCGACATCGACATTTTCCTGCAGGCTTCTCCCACCCCTTACATCGTCGAGGTTTCGCTGATCCGCCACGGTTTCGAAATCCTCAGAAGAGAGATCGTGATGGCCACACCTTGGCAGTTGCCAAAAGCGCACATCTACTTGGATGAAAAAACATCTGTTACCGTGCCACTTCTGAAACCTACAAAACTCGAGCTTGAATTTTACCACTTTGGTGGAGCCCTTGACTTTAACGATCTGAGAGCTAACAAAAGAGCACCAGGAGTGGACAAAAGATTGATGCTCATTGAACCAACACCGCAAGGACACATCGAGAGTTCAATCATTGGAAAGGAGGAAGAAACTGCCAAGCTTCTTGGAGTAAGCCCAGAAATCGTCAGAGAACGAGTTCAGGTTCTTATGAAAAGAGCCGAAGTAGGACACACTGGGCTCTTCATAAAAAGAGAGCTTCTTCCACATGAAAGCATAGAGGAGGTTTTCAAAAAAGAAGTTCTCGAAAATCCTTTGGCGAGAATGAGGTTATCCGGCCAAGGAAAATAATCTCTCAACTACAAATCTTCTGTCAAGGGCAGAAAGGAACGCTCCAGCCCTTGGTCCAGATGGTCTTCCGAGAAATGCTAGATAAATCGCCTCAAAAAGCTTGGGCGGATCCAGTCCAATCTCGCGAGCCAATTCGTATATCTTTGTGTGTAGCTCGACCGGACCAAGTTCAGCATGCGACATTATTTCGGCCAATCTCCTGAGACCCTCGCGTTGTTTCTCATCGAGTTTGACGGACGGAGTCTCGGTTAATATCTCAAACTTCAGATGCTCTGGAGCATAGAGCTCTACCCATCTTCTGGCAAGTCTGAGACGTAACAACGCTCTCCGGATGTCATCCTCGTCCGGATTCACAAGCAATCCCCTCGATTTCAATATCTCAAGCGTTTCTTCCTCACTCCTTTTGATCTGACAAAGAACGGCTGCAAACCTAAACGGGACTCTTTGTGGTTTCTTTTTCGCCAGACCGTCAACCTGCGAGAGTTCATAAATTCTTTTCACCTGTTCCACCCTTGAGAGTGGGAGCTCGCCCTCGCCGAAATAAACCCTTTCAGCGAGATCATACTCATCATAGAGATCCGGCAGATTGCTGGGGTTAAACTCCTTCGCCTTCATCGGTTTACTCCTAAAAATAAAATAGCGCAAAAGTTCGGGCTCGGCGACTTCAAGCCACTGCTTTAACGTGAAAACCACACCTTTTGACGAAGAAAGCTTCTCACCACCCATCGCCACCCATTCGTATGGAACTGGATAAGGTGGTTCACATTCAAAAACCTCTCTCGCTATGAGCCTGCCCGTATCATAACTCCCTCCGGCAGCCGCATGATCTTTTCCGAATGGTTCGCACGTAACTCCTAAAAGCTTCCATCTGGCAGGCCACTCCACCCTCCACGTGAGCTTTCCCTCTCCTTTGGTGTAATCCGCCTCTCCTTCATGACCGCAACCTTCGACGTATGGTGCTCCTTCGCATCGATATCTCACGAAATCGCCATGCCAGTCGATCGCGCGTGTGGTCGATATTCTTCCGCAGTTCTCACAGAGAGGATCAAAAGGAAGCCAGTCGTCTGGCAGTGGTGTTTCCCTGAACATGTTCAGAATCTTGCGGATCTTCTCGGACTTCTGAAGGGCAATTCTTATCAACTCCGACATCATTCCGCTCCGGTAAATTTCTGCTGCAGAGAAGATTTCCACTTCTATCCCAAAGCTTTTCAGAGACTCTATGAAAGGGCGAGAAAAATAGTCGACAAAACTCCGGTAGGCCGGGTCCGGCGATGGTATGTTCACGTATGGATAGCCGAGGTATCTTCCGAATTCGTTCTCATTGAGGGGACTTGGAACTCTTCTCATAGGATCATAATCATCAGCGTACCAAATCGCCCTTGCATCTGCTCCTTTCTTTCTGAGAACCTTAGCAATGGCATCAGCGATAAAAACGTCGTTTGCATGGCCTATGTGGATGTGACCAGAGATGGAAATCCCACTGGCAACGGTGTGTCTCCTCCCGCGTTCAAGGAGCTCCTCTGCTATCAAATCTACCCAGTGCATCAATAGCTTATTAAAACGTGAACTCTAAAAATCATGGAGTTAGATGCTTCCAGCTAAAAGGATGAGTAAAATCCCACCGTCAAGCACTCTGAAAATTTTGAGATTAGCCAAAGAACTCGAACGAAGCGGGAAAAGGATTTTACACCTTGAGGTTGGAGAACCAGATTTCGACACGCCCGAACACATAAAGAGGGCTGCTGAGGAAGCTCTTCGAAAAGGAATGACGAAGTATACTCCAAGCCCCGGACTTCCTCAGCTTAGAGAAAAAATAGCCGAGAAGCTTGGGGAGGAGAAGGGCGTAGATCTCAAGCAGGAAAACATAATCGTTACGCCTGGTGCCAAACATGCGATTTTCTGCGCTTTGGTTTCCATATTGGATCCAGAAGATGAGATCATCATCCCCAGTCCATGCTGGACTTATGAGGCAATTGTCTTAGTTGCCGGTGGAAAACCCGTCTTTTTGAGAACTAAAGAGGATGAAGGATTCGTCCCCAAACCGGAGGATCTAGAGCGAAAAATCACGAAAAAAACGAAAGCCATCCTCTTGAACTATCCGAGCAATCCGACCGGAGCGATCATCGACAGAAGTGCTCTGGAAGATATCCTTTTGATAGCGAAGAAAGAAAAACTTTGGATCATCTCGGACGAGATTTACGAAAAACTGACATATGAAAAAAGGAGCGCAAGCATATTCGATTTCCCGGATTGCCTTGACAGATCTGTTTATATAAGCGGCTTCTCGAAGACCTACGCGATGACGGGCTGGAGACTCGGATATGCTGTTGCACCTGCTAACTTAATCTCAGAGATGATAAAAATCCAAGAAGCAACAACCTCCTGCGTTCCTGGATTCGTCCAGATGGCCGGAATAGCTGCGCTGGACGGACCACAGGATTTTGTTGAGAAAATGAGAAAGGAATACTGGACCAGAAGGGATCTCTCCGTCTACCTCCTGAACTCAATCGAGGGGGTGAGCTGCAGAAAACCTGGAGGGGCTTTTTACGCATTTCCAAACATGCGGGAAATTGGAACAGCATCGGTTGAATTTTGTGAGAGGCTTCTGCAAGAGGAGGGAGTCGCTGCCGTCCCTGGGTCGGGCTTCGGGCCTGGTGGAGAAGGACACCTTAGAATCAGTTTCGCGACTTCACCAGACGTCATAAGAGAGGGCATAGAGAAGATCAAATCCCTTGTTGAGAGAATTCGTAAGGAGAAGTGAGGATTTCCCTTATTTTTTTCGCCTTTTTAGGCCCTATTCCTGGAACAAGCATAAGCTCTGCTTCGCTCGCCATCATCACCCGCTCCACCGTTTTAAATTTTCTGAGCAGCCTTTCAGCCAGAATGACGGAGACTCCTGGAAGACCCTCCAAGACGAACCTCTGGAGACGATCGAGGGTTGGACTTGGAGGCTTCCTGCGCTCGAGTGGAATTTCTCTTTTTTTCTTCATCGATCTTCTAGCGATTACTGCGATGAAACCTGCTGTATCTTCCTCATCTGTGGTTTGTATCACAGAAACACCGAGATCCGTAGAGAGTGCCGCAAGAGCTCCTCTTATCGCGTTCGGATGGATCAACCTCCTGCCGTGCAGATCAGTCCCTTCAATTATGATTATCGGATGCTCAAAGGTTTCGCTCAAAAGTTTGGCTTGATTCAAAAGTCTTCCATCTACAATGGACTGCAGAAAATCCCCAGCCGTCTTCCGCTCGATTCCGACATCTCCGATGATATAGTCGCCCACATCAAGTTTTTCAAACTTAACATCAACCCCAACGGCAAGGAGATGCTGAATAACGCCTGATTGAGACTCCCTGTGATCGGCGATGACGGTGGGTTTCATCTCATCACAGACTTCAATTTTTTTCTGATAAAAGATGTTCTCGTTCGGCAAATATCTGCCCTACTTTGGTTTCCGCGAATGTTATTTTTAAATCAAAGCAACGCACTGTATATCCATATCCAAGAGATGAGCCATACCATAAAGAACGGTCCAAAACCAGAACTGAGGATTTTGGAAATTGGAAATTCCGACTGCTGCAGCTTTAGGATTTTGCCTGCGAGAGACGCCGACAAAAGGTAGACAATGATCGCTATAAAAAGCGCTCCCCAACTGTTCTTTATAACCGCGGAGACTATCCCAGAGATCATTCCCATCAAAACGAAAAACAACACCATCTTTGTTTGCGGCTGCAGAGATCTCACCCGTTTATCATACCATCACAAGGTTTTATATATGTCGTGACTTGAAATTGCATCAATCGGGTGAAAAATATGCAGAACATTGCCGCTTTTCTAGCCGTGCTCGCAACAATCTGTTGGGGAATGGATCAAGTTCTGGGAAAAGCATCAGTGAGAGCCATACACCCCTTTTTCTTCAACGTCATCCGATCTTCCTTTGCTTTCATTCTAATTCTTTTTTTGTTCTTGATATTTGACGGAAATTTTGGCAAGCCTTGGATAGTTGCGCTCGCGGCCGCCTCAGGTCTGATCGGGGAGTTTCTAGCCGCCGAGTTGTATTTTATGGTCATGAAGAGAAGCCCTGCCCACATTGTCATTCCAGCCGGAAACACAGACCCGCTGTGGGGGGCGCTAGGGGCAATGATTCTGCTTGGTGAAAAACCGGGCTCGGCCATTCTCGCCTCCATCATTCTCGTACTCATTGGAACATTTTTGCTCGCCGAACGGAATGGGGAAAAAGATGGGTGGAGGGGAGGCATTTTCCTCGCTCTTCTCGTTGCAGCTCTTTGGGGTATCATGCTGCCGTTGGCAAAAATTTGTCTAGATGAGGGAATGACACAGATTGCCTATCAAACGGTTAGAATCGGAGCTGCGGCTGCTGGGTGTGTCCTCTTCTGGCTTGTCAGCGGTATGCGGGTTGGAGAAGTCGGAAGAAAACCCATCTCTCTTACGCTCGCCTCCGGATTTTTGGCATTCTTTCTTGGCTTCGTGCTTTGGCTAAAAGCTTTGAGTCTCGAGACTGCCAGTTCTCTGGCTCCCTTGCTTGGAGGAAAAGTTGCCTTTGGATTTTTGTTCAGCGTTGTGCTTCTTCGGGAAAGAACCAGTTTAAAAAGCATTGCTGGGGCCTGTCTAATCATGGCTGGAATATTCCTCGCCACGCTTTGAGAATTACGCTTAAATCGAAAAGTTTTGAGATAAATTTGTGCGAATAACGGTTTTCGGTGGAGCTGGGGAAATAGGAGGAAACCAAATCCTTCTAGAGGGAAAAGAAACCAAAATCTTGCTAGATTTCGGAAGAAGTTTTGCTAGAGAATCACTTTATTTCGATGAACCGTATCTTTCTGCGAGAAAGCCGGAGCATCTTTATTCTTTACATTTGCTTCCGGATATAGAAGGTATTTATCCTTGGGAGGAAATAGAACCCTCCATTTCCGGAATTTTCATATCGCATGCCCATCTCGATCATATGGATTATATTCGATACGTCAAGGAATCCATACCCATTTATGTTGGAGAAGGAACTTGGAAAATAATAACCGCTAGAGATGCCACGGGGAAATCCTCGAAATATCAACTGGCAAAATTCAACGAAAAGTTGTCGGATTCGCCCCAAAGATGCATCGTGCCATGTAGGGGCTTCACCATTCAGCCTTTCAGAACCGGACGAGAACTCTCGGTTGACGAATTCAAAATAAAACCGGTACATGTGGATCATTCTGCCCCAGCAGCGTACGGTTTCATAATTGATGGACCGGAGGGAAGAGTCGTGTATACGGGCGACATTAGATTTCACGGCTACAAGCGAAGCTTCTCCGAAGAGTTCCTGAGGATGGCCGAGAATCCGGATGTCCTGATAACTGAAGGAACAAATCTTGTGGGTTTCAAGCCATCAAGTGAAGAAGAAGTTGGAAGAAAACTCGGAGATATAATCGAAAAGACAAGCGGACTAGTGGCCGCCAGCTTTTCACCAGTCGATATCGACAGAATGAAAACATTCTTCAACGTTGCAAAAAGAAGTGGTAGAAAGTTCATTATCTCAATGAAACAGGCAATGCTCATAGATGTTTTGAGTGATGAGATAAGACAGAGGTTGTTGGATTTCCCCTTTACGCTCGGAGACGAAAATGTTCTCATATACGAAAGAGAGAAGGAAAAAACATACAAGTGGGAGGAAAAGATGATTGAGAGATATGAAGTGGTTGATTCCTCTTGGGTTTCAGAACACCAGCAAGAGGTTCTTTTATTTGCAACTTACTATGACATGCTCGAGATGCTCACCATAAAACCAGAGGTTGGTTCTGTTTTCATCTATTCAGAGAGCGAACCCTGGAACGAAGAAGGAGAGTTTGAGTTTGAGAAGCTTGAAAATTGGTTAGAAACATTGGGTATGCCACTTGTCCACATACACGCATCCGGGCACGCCTCCCCATTCGATCTAAAAAGGATGATCGAGACTTTAAGCCCGAGAAAAATCATAATGGTTCACTCCGAAAGACCCGAAATTTTCAAAAAATTCGCCAACGTTGAAAATATGATCTGCCCGCAACAAGGTGTCCCAATCGAATTGTGATCTTTCTGAAAGTTTTTAGCTTGAATCCCGCCTATAGCCTACAGGGTATTTCACCGCAAAAAAATATTTTGATTAGTCAATGGGCTTTCCTTATTTCCAAGATTTCTTGGTAAAGCTCTTTCAAGATTTCGTTGTAGTCAGCTTTGCCTTGCTCAACCAGATCCATCAGCAATTCTAGCCTTCGCGTAGTTTCTTCAGAAGTGTATTTCCCAAAATTTCGACAGAGATACATGTAAACCTTAAAGCCCAACGGTGTGTTTATTAGCTTGTTATTTCGATCAATAGCGTAGTTTCTTTCGAGAATCGTCTCCACGATTTTCGCGTATGTGCTTGGTCTTCCTATTCCTTTTTCCCGCATTAGGGCTATTATTTCGCCCTGTGTGAAAGGCCTCGCTGCCGGAAGCTTCAAAATCCTTGCAAATTTTATCGCGTACTCGCCTTCTCTCACTGGATTTGCAGTTTTCACGGGTAACACAACATTGAAGCCTTGGGACACTACGCTTACCGGATTTTCCATATGCACTTCGTTTCCATCCACCGAAACCATGAATTTCTGGTAGAGGACTCTAGCCTCTTTCATCTGGCTCGCAATAAACCGCTTGAATATCAGATCGTAGAGTTGAAAGTGATCTTGCGTCAACTTTTTCGGAAAACGTAAAAGTCCAAGAGATATCAAGTTTTTCAGTCTTTCTACGTCAATGGCTCTTGTCGGTCTTATACATTCATGGGCACCTTCCATAGCATATCTTCGGGGAACGAAAAGCGATGGATACCTTTCTTGAATATATTCTTTGGCGATACCTATACCTACCGTTGAAACTGTTGTGGCATCCGTTCTATGATATGTGCATAAACCCATCTCAAACAAATCTTGAGCAATCATCATTGTCTTTGGGGCTGGAAAACCGAGCTTTGCTGAAGCGTCCCGGAGTAGTGTGTCTGTGGTGTAAGGTGGTGGTGGATTTAATGTGTGCTCTTCTTCCACTAGAGCCGATATTTTGGCTTTGAGGTTTTTAAGAGCGAGGTTTCTCGGTGAAAACGACAATTTTGGATTTTCGATGAAAACCCTTAGGCCGTTTGAAAGCACAGCTGACAAGACCCGCTTTTTCTTTCTCGATTCGCTCGTTCGTTCTATTATCCAGCCCAAGACTGGCGTTTGAACCCTTCCAGCAGACAGTTTATAGTTCTGGAAACGGTCCCAGAGTTTTTGGCTTAGTTCGAATCCTATCCAGCGGTCTTCTATGCGGCGGACAAGCTGAGCCTCCACCATTTTTATGTTGATTTCTCGTCTTTCTTTGACGGCTTGGAGGAAAGCTTTCTTGGTTATTTCATGGAACTCCAACCTCTCGATATGCTTATTGACTGAGTAAAGCGAACAGTAAACGTCGTAGGCTATCTTTTCTCCTTCAATATCCGGATCTGTAGCGACGAAAACACGGTTAACTTCGAGGGCGATTTTCCTCATAACTTTGACGAGCTCCTTCTTGGAATAGTATTCTTGACTTTTACATTTTGGACAAAAATCGAGTCCCGTAAATTGTTCACCACATTTCCGGCATTTCTTTATAAAGTCATATATGGGTATGAAGCGACCTCCTTCAACTTTTACACCGTGGAAGCCCTCACCTGAAACAAGATCATAGATGTGCCCCATGCTCGCCACAATGTTGAGCACAAATTCCCCAGCGCTCACCTCAAAAACAGTTACGTTTCCAATCTTCCTTTTGAAGGGTTTACCGAAAAATCTGGAAATGGTTCTTGCCTTTGTCGGAGATTCAACGATCAACAAAGCCGTTTTGATGAAGTCCTTAAGCCTTTTCGATATTCGACCTTCATTAATGTCTCTTATGGTTTGGCGGTCTTCGTCTATCTTTTTAAACCATCTTTCGGCTGTCTTAAAGCTGAACTCAATCGGTGAGAATTCGCCGAGCATGAACTCCAGCTGTTTTCTAAGAGCGTAAAATGCCTTTTCATCGTCAACTAGGATGAAGCTCGCACCCCTAGTTATACCGCCCGCAAACATTCTTGAGGCTCTACCCGAAGCTTGAACATAGGCTACCGGATCTGCTACAACGAGATAGAATTCGTTGCCTTTCTGTTTAAGAGAAACCTCCTTGCTCTTGGATATCGCTTCAACAACCTTCGGGTTTATCGCCTCCTTCAAGAAGTTTCTAGCTTCTAGAACGATTCTCCTAACGTGTTCGTCAAAGCCTTCCAGCGTTGTTCCCTTTTCTATGGCTTCTTTAACCATTTCCACGGTTTGTTTATTCACCGGTACGACGCTCCGGAGAGCGTTTATCACTTGACTAGCCCTATCTTGAATATTTGCATCGAGGAATTCCCTGATATTTTTGAGGAGCATCAAAAGCTTGACTGGATTGTATTCGTTCCAGCTCAGCTGAATCTCGCTTCTCGGAACACCGGCAAAGATCACGTAACGAATTCTCTCCGGAAGATCTATGCCCCTAGCTAGAGGACTTCTGTAGCTGGCAACACCCACAAGAACCTCATATTCGCCGTTTTGAAACTTTTCCAACATTTCTTCATCCATCTTCATGTAAGCGTAGGACTTGACGCCGTTAGCGTTTAAAAAAGCATTGAGCTTAGCCACGTGCTCTCTACCCAAAACGGATGGAACAAAGACAAGACATCCACCGCCAAAACGCTGGATAAGTGACAGGACTTGCTGCTCCATGCCTGCTTCTGCCTTCAAATAATAATCTTTGATATTTCTGAGGAATTCTGGTTGGAAACCTATCTGGAAGTTTAGAAGCTCCTCGAAGAGTTTTATCCGCTTTGTTCTTTTGGCTTTAACCGTTGCTCCCGAAACCACGAGCAATCCTATCTTGTTTTGGCGCTTATATTCCTCGATTTGGTTTCGAAGCCTTTCAACTTCATCGACAATTTGCTCTGGAGATTTCTCCATTCTTCTCAGGCGACCTGCCTCCCTCCGCAACTCGACTATCCTAAAAGCTGTGGCGATTATTTCATCGCTGAAACCCAGAAGTTTCATGATCTTGTCTATGTTTTTCGGAGACTTGAGGAAAGAATCCACATCATCCACAAAAACGAAGTCGAAGGTTTTATTCTTGACAATCTTAAAGTGGTTGATCAAAAATCTCTCAGTTGTAATTAAAATTTCAAATTCACCCCGTGCCACCTTTTCCAGAGCTCCACGTCTTTCAGAATCGCTCATGCCTGCATGATAGCAAACTACTCTTGGATTTACGCCAAGCCTTTTAGAGAAAACATCCAGCCTTTCCGCAACTTGTTGGACAAGAAGCGCTGTTGGGAGGATTATATAGCTTTTTCTACCATTGACCGCAAAATACAAAGCTGAAACAGTTCCCAAGACGGTTTTTCCAACACCGGTGGGCGCCACAATGGAGAAATTGCTGTTTAAAAGAATTCTTCTAGCCCACGTTTCCTGAAGAGACCACATTCTCTGTCCAACCGCTTTCTTGAAGAACTGAGAAAACTCTCTAAACTTCTGCTGGAATAGGAAAATTTCCTCGGCAAAGTAGAGACGCCCTTTCTCTCTCAAAATCTTGAGCAATTGTTCCCTGCTTTTTAGCGTCTCGGTTCTTTCAACACAGTTTTCGCAGACACCCATCCAGAGAAGCCGATCGTCCGATATAGCGCCTTCACAGTTCACGCATAAGCCATGATAGATACTCCTCATCCTCGAACACCAAAAATATCATTACTAAGTTAATTCTTATTTTTGTCAACAGATATTCAAGGAGACTAAGTCAAGAAACTTGGCGCACGGCTTATTATCCCTTCATTTTCTTGCTTTTCGATCTCTGTCAATTACCCTGCAGAGCTTTAGAACTCGTGTTAGAGCCCCGGGCGGGAATTGAACCCGCGACCTCACGCTTACCAAGCGTGCGCTCTGACCGGCTGAGCTACCGGGGCACCAAATTCTGATAAGTCTCCAGGTTAGAAAAACTTTATCCACTATATCAGCTCGTTTGGGATTTTCTCCGGCTGGTAAGCGACCCTGGGTTTTATTCCCGCCTCCTTCAGTCTCCGAACAACATGTGGATAAAGAAAAACGTATTCTTCTTCGATTTTTCTAGGCAAAGAACGATCTATCTCGGCCAATCTTTTCTTGAGATCTTCTAACGCATCTTTTCGGCTGAAAGATAACATAATGGCAGGATGACAGGCTACTCCCTCATCCAACAGATTTCTGAGAGCTTCAAGCTGGAGCTGAAAAGCCTCTGGAAACGCCCCTGTGAGCATCGAAAATTCCTGCTCATTGGTGCCCTTCAGAGAAACTCTGACATGTAAATTTTCAAACTTCGCAAGGCTCTTTGCTAATTTTTTGTTCACAAGAATCCCGTTCGTTTCGAGAATAAATAAGTAGCCGGCTTCGTCCGTTAGAGAGATGAGATCGAGCAGGTGGTCGGGAGACAGTGTTGGTTCGTTTCCGCTCACTCTCACTTGCGTGTAGCCGAACTTTTTCGCACAACTATCAAGCTTTCTGAAGATATCCTCCGCAGAAAAGAATTCTCCTATCGTCGGGTTATCTCTCGGACCGCCACTCCAGCAGAAGACACATTTTAGACAACAGCCTGTGCAATCGGCGGTGGCTATTCCCCCATACCATCTCCCCGGTCTGCCCACCCTATAATATCTGCGCTGATGATTTTTCACCACGTACGGGCGGATCTCCTCCGCGAGCTTCAGCGGATCAAAAAGTTGGCTAGACATCTGCAAACCTATCTGCAGCGGATGTTTTATCATAACTGGAAACAAAGTTTTAACCGATGAAGGTGCTCCCACTAGCTTTCGATTCTTTCGGCGTAAGAAGTATGTCAACCTTTCTTGAGTGCGGGAAACTTGGACTCCTCATCGATCCTGGAGTCGCGCTCGGACCGACTAGATATGGGCTTGGACCAACGGATGCAGAGTTTGAGGCTCTCGACTACGCCCGCCAACTGATAATGCACGTTGCAGAGAGGGCGGACGCTGTTGCTGTCACCCATTACCACTACGATCACCATCCTTTTCCAGACGATTCCGAGATGTACAAAAGATGTTTTGGTGGGAAACTCGTGATGGCAAAGGATAGAAGGAATAACATTAATCAGTCGGGAAAAGTTAGGGGTAAAATCTTCGAGGACAATGCGGTGCACCATGCGAAGAAAATCGAATGGGCGGATGGGAAAACCTTTGAGGTTGAAGGAGTCGAAATCTCTTTCTCTCCGGCCGTCTGGCATGGCGATGTTGGAAGCAAGGTCGGAACCGTTGTCATGGTTTACATTGAAAAATGCGGTTTCCTTTTCGGATCCGATGCTCAGAGCCTTGCGGATCCTGCCGCTCTAGATTGGGTTCTTAAACAAAACCCAGAATTTATGATTTTGGACGGGTATCCTACAATCTTCGTAGGATGGCGGATGAGTCAGAAATCCTTTGAAACAGCAAACGAGAACCTAAAGAGAGCGATTGCGGAGACACAGGCGGAAGAGGTGGTTCTCGACCATCATATACTGCGAGACATAAATTACAGAGAAAAAATGAAATCAGTCTTTGAAACCGCTGAGAGAAAGGGAAAAAGAATACTTTCGGCTGCGGAGTTCCTAGGACTTGAGAACTTTTTCCTAGAGGCATGGAGGAAAGAAATCGCGGAGGGGAAGAGAGAGGTTGATGTTAAGAAATACTACGAGGAGTTGCTCGAAAAAATTGGAATAGGATTGCGCCTCCAGAAAGCTGCTCGCAAAGTAAATCTGCTCGAGTAACCGCTCGGTTATTAACTCCGCAAGCGAGATTTGTGGTGAGGCGAATGAAGATTGGAATAATTGGAGCAGGAAATATGGGTCTTGCTCTAGCCAAGGGCATTCTGCTCTCGGGGAAAATAGCACCGGAAAACATTCTAATCAGCGATAAAGATGAAGAGAAACTTGAGCTGGCAAAAAATCTTGGGGTGTCGACAACAACTGAAAACAAAAAAGTGACGGAAGAGTCCGACATCGTTTTCTTGGCTGTGAAACCTGCAGTGGTTAGAAGTGTTTTAACCGAGATTTCTGAGAAACTCAACGGAAAGCTACTGATCTCGATCGCCGCCGGCATTGACACGAAAACGATTGAACGCCTTTGTGGAGCCAGAGTTATTAGAGTTATGCCAAACATCTGCGCCGAAATCGGTGAGATGACCGCCTGTTATTCGCTCGGTTCGAGAACAAGAGCAGACGATGAGAGGATTCTGAAGGAAGTCTTGGCTGGAGCTGGAAAAATGTTTAAGATTGATGAGGAGTTAATGGATGCAGCGACGGCAATCTGCGGAAGCGGCCCAGCCTTCTTCCTCGAGCTGATGAGGGCTGCTGAGGATGCTGCGGTAGAGCTGGGGTTTGAGAGAGAAACCGCTCGACAAATCATCTCACAGGTAGCGAGAGGAGCAGCGGAGCTGTTGAAAACGGGAGAGCCTGACAAGCTCATCACCAGAATATGCACGAGAGGTGGAACGACAGAGCGGGGCATGAAGGTGCTGGAAGAAGGAAAGGTAGGCGAGATTTTTAGGAGAGCTTTCCGGGCCGCAGCGGAGAGATCTAGAGAACTCAAAAAGGAAATTTAAAAACTGCCTGCTTCGGTCGCTGTTTGAGCTTTAAACTCCTCGAGTCTCTTCTTTATGTGGTCTGGGAGTTCCTTCGCCCTTTCGAACGCGTGCTTTATTTCTTCCAATATTTTCTCGGCGATTTCTGGAGGAGGATTCTCCAATTTCTTTCTCCTCGTTCTCTCCGCCCCGTAAACGACCTCTTCAAATCTTATCGTTTGAATGTTCCAGAGATAGTCGCCCAGCAAAACTACGGCAACCACTATCCTCTTTCCTTCCGGATCCTCCACGTGTTTTTCCGCCAAGAGTATCGTGTAGGAAACGAACCACCCCTGCCTTTCCAGAGTTCCTAAGAATTTCGGGGCATTCACGCTCCTGCCTATGAATTCTGTGATGTCCATATTTACCGACCCTTGAGAATTCTCAGTTTTCACAGGATTTAATCTCTAAGGTGGTTAAAAAAGAAACGCACTTTATAAGCCTTTGCTTTGGATGTATTCTCGATAATGTTTTATGACTTCGTCAATTGTCGAAACCTCGAAGAACTTCCGCCCGGTCAATGCGTTCGCTGCAGCCATGTACATCTCGCTTATTATCTCTTTCAGCTCTAGATCCAGATGGGGTGGTTGAACTTTACACAGGCTTCTCCAGTCTTTAACACCTTTTTTTTCTGCGAGTTTCTTTGCTTCCTCAACGGCTCTAAACCAGTCGGTTTTCTTGTAATATTGTCTGGCCACTTCCTTACTGACATGGATTCCCCGATAGGTGAATCTGCATTCATCGAGCGTTCCAACAACATCCACAACCATCAGATTTCTCTCCGGGTCAAAAGCTAGCTCTATTTTTCCATCTTCATTTTCTAGACCGGCTTTGGATGCTATTCCCGTTATTACGTTATCAACTTTCAAAAGGAGCTCTTTTATTTCTTCGACTTCATCATCTGTAAGACCCGCTATACGTTTCGCCTCATCCCAGTTGATGTATCTGTCCGTTTCTTCAAGCTTTGTGCTCACATCGAATATCGGCTTTTCCAATTTTTCACCGGGTCTCGGCATATGATCAAGACCGAGTTCTTTAAGTGTCAACTCACCAAGTTGTAACCTGCGGAAGACGGAAGAACCCTCCGGAAGACCGTTCCTGTAGATTATCTCAAGCGGGATTAGGAAATTCACGAGATTTGGGGTGAAAATGCCGTAATCGTAGACGAGCCTCCCATTCTCTATACGCGTTGTCGGCCTGTAGACGTTCACCAGATTTATCTCCATTATGCTTGCTGGTTCCTCAAGTTCGTCAAACCTGAGAAGTCTACCTCCAGAGATTAGACCACGATAGTGGGTTTTTATCCCTTCCTCCTCCAGTCTTTCAAAGCAGTAAGAACCCATCAAACAGAGGGCCGCACCCTTTCCTTGAATCAGATCGGGCATCTCGCCCCAGTCAAAAACGGAGTATCTGTCAGAAAAGTGAAAGCGACCTACTCCCATTCTTTCTGCAGTCGGTCTTTCCACGATTTCCAAATCTTTTACGCTTCCCAAGTCTTTTCCCCCGTTTTCCTCTTTCAATTTTCCTTACAACTTATAAACAAAAGAGAGCGCTTCTGTTTATGTGGATGAAACTCTGCTCGAAATGTGGCGAAAGGGCTGAAATCGAACTGGATTACGCCAGAATGCACCTCTGCGACAGGTGTTTCGTGGATTTTTACGAAAGAAAAGTGAGAGAAACAGTCAAAAAGTACAAGATGATTGGAAAGGAAGATAAGGTGGCGGTTGCGGTCTCGGGCGGAAAGGATAGCGCCGCCCTTCTCTTCGTTTTAAGAAAACTTTTTCCCGATCTTTCCATTACTGCCGTTCACATAAATGTAGAAATTCCAGGTTATTCCGAGGAATGCGAGCAAAAGTTCAGGGAGCTAGCCAGGATAGTCGGTGTGGATTCTATCGTTTACAACACGAGGGAAAAACTCGGAATAACAACACCCGATTTCCAGAAGACGGTTTACAAGGATAGGATTTGCTCACCGTGCGGAACCATCAAGCGGTATCTTCTGAACAAGATCGCGCTCGAGAACGGTTTCACGAAAGTGGCTACTGGGCACAACCTAGACGATACCGTTGAGGTGCTTTTCAACCTCTACGTGCAGGGAGATATCCAGCAGCTCGTGAGGCTGAGACCTGTCGCCCCCTCAACCCACCCAAAGCTTGTGACGAAAATAAAACCTCTCATTGAGATGACGGAAAAAGAGAACTTGCTGTACGCTTTGAAAAATCAACTCCCATTCAAGGAAGCTCCCTGTCCTCTCGCCTCCGGAAGTAGAAGCCGTGAGAGGAAAAAATTGCTCGAGATGATCGAAGGAAAGATGCGCGGATTTAAACATACTCTGTTCTCATCACACGTCAAAAGGATTTTACCCGTTCTCGAAGAAGGAGTTAAGCTTCCATCGTTTGTTGAATGTTCCTCGTGCGGGATGCCTTCTTCGGAAGACCCGTGCGCATTCTGTAGACGGATAAAAATGGTGAGGGGAAACCCATGAAGATTAGAGGAGTCCTTTTCGATGTGGATAGCACGCTAGTAGATTCGAGACTGGCCATGGACCTTGCGCTCGAGACGATTGTGAGGGAACTCGTCGATTTCGCCGGACGGACGGAGGATCTCGAAAAAGCTCTTTGGAAATCGCGGCAGATAGATTTGGAAATGCATGCAAATCTACAGTATGACCGGAAAATGTGGTGGCGGAGAATTTGCGACGAGCTCTGGCCGGGTGTGACGCTTCCAGGAGATCTCGTCGAGAATCTCACCTTGGAATACTGGAGAATCGTTTGTGAGAAATCTACGCTGTTTCCAGATTCTTTGGAAACGACCAGGAGTCTGAAAAACAGGGGTTATCGACTTGGAATCGTGACGGATACTGATGGAACACCAAGTGTGAAAAGATGGAGGCTGGAGAAACTAGAGATTAAGAAATGGTTTGACATTGTTGTCATAGCTGGGGAAGATACTCCAGCTGTGAAGCCGGATCCCGGACCATTCCTTCTCGCCGCCGCCAAGCTCAAATTGAAACCGGAAGAGTGTCTCATGGTTGGGGATAAAATAGCAACAGATGTGAGGGGAGCGAAGGCCGCTGGAATGTTGGCGGCGCTCGTTCGGAGAAGAGAGAGTGAAAACTGTGCGGAGGCAGATTTTGTTTTGGAATGTCTAGGAGATCTTCTGAGATTTCTTTGACATTGAAGCAGCAAAAACTAATTCCTTGGAAAGTGTTGATCATACTGAAACAAGCTTTTCTGCTCACAATTTTCCACGAAATAACTTGATTATGGTCTTGGCAAGCGATCAATGTGGTGCGGGGGAGGGGATTTGAACCCCCGAACCCCTACGGGACCAGACCCTGAATCTGGCGCCTTTGACCTGGCTCGGCCACCCCCGCTTCAAAAATAAATCTACAACGAGAAATTAAGGGATAATCTTTTTGAACATCTTCAAAAAAGATATTATGCGAATCGATATGCCGGAAATCGACATCTTGGGAACAATCATTATACTGATGGTTCTCAGTCTTATCTACACCCTTCTGACACCTCATCTTCTTTCACTTCAGGCTAGCATGGGTATCGGTCAGCTCAGAAAAAGCATGAGAGAAATCGAAACTTTTGCGATAGAGAGTCGCGCGATAGCGCTCAGATCATTCTCGAAACATGGAAGAACGAAGAGAGACATAAGGAAGGAAATAGAAAATTCGCTGGAGTTTTTCGCGATAGAGCCCGTCAGGGAGGATCCAGTCGGCGTTCTCAGAAGACTCGAGCACATACTGGATGTGAGAAAGAAGAGATTTGAGAGCCTGGTCAAGAAGCTCTCCCCCAAGGCAGATGAGGAGACTGCCGCAAACCTTGAAATGGTTCTCGAAGGTGCAATCGCGACCCACACACTTTATCGACTTATGAAACACTACTGCCTGCTCGCAGAGAAGACAAAGAGTTATCAACTCGTTATGATTCTGCAGATGCAGCTCCCATTCCTGAAGGAATACGCCAAGGCATTCACGAGAGCCACGAAGACGTTCGCGGAAGGAAAGCCGATAGGAGACGGGGTGGGTCCGCTGACGGCCGTTCTCATCGCAAATACGGACAGGTGGAAGGAGGAGGTGGAGGATACAGTCTACGCGGAAGTTCCATTTGAAGGTCGAACCTTGCTTGTTGTTAAGGCGAAAGGGCCTGGAGGCAGGGTTGGCAAACCGGGAGAACTCATAAGACGCCTAGCGAAGAAAAGAAAGATAAACAGAATAATCATGATAGATGCTGCGGCAAAGCTTGAAGGAGAGAGAAGCGGAGAAGTCGTGGAAGGAGTTGGTGCGGCGATAGGAGGACCGCCAGTCGACAAATACAAGATTGAGGAAATTGCGACTGAGCTCGGTATCCCGCTCGACGCCGTCATCATAAAGGAGTCCCTCGTCGAGTCGATCACGGAGATGCACAAAGGGCTTGCCGAGGGCGCAAGGAAAGCGGCCGAAGTCGTGAAAAGAGCAATTCTCGAGAGAACGAAACCTAAGGATACCATCTTGATCGCTGGGATAGGAAACACAATAGGAATCGGGCAGTCCCCAAAAGAGATTCCGAGGGAATTCCCGCAGCCTCCGGTTCCGCCAAAAGGAGCAATCGAATCCGCCGTTCTGCCAATCGGTTGACGCTTTTAAGATGGGAGTTTGTAAAAGTAGAGATGTGAAAGCATGAGAAGATACAAGCACGTTGCGGATGTTGTGAAGCTGATGTGGGAGCCGGAGAGAATAAGAAACATAGGGATAGTGGCTCATGTCGACCACGGAAAGACAACTCTAACCGACTCCCTCGTTGCAGCTTCCGGAATAATCAGTTTCGAGCTCGCCGGCGAGCAGCTTTTTACCGACTATCTCGACATCGAGCAGCAGAGGGGAATAACCGTGCAGACATCAGCTGTCAGTCTCTCGCACGTCTACGATGGAAAGGAATACCTGATAAACCTGCTTGACACACCTGGCCATGTCGACTTCACCGGCGACGTCACTAGGGCCCTCAGGGCAATCGACGGCGTTGTCGTTGTCGTTGACGCGGTGGAGGGCATAATGCCACAGACGGAGACTGTTACTAGGCAGGCCCTTCAGGAGTACACGAAACCCGTCCTGTTTATAAACAAGGTTGACAGGCTTATAACGGAGCTCAAACTTCCTCCTGATCAGATACAGGCGAGGTTTGCGCGCATAATCACGAAGTTCAACGAACTGATAAGAAGATTTGCTCCAAAACAATTTGCGCAGGAGTGGCAGGTAAACGTTGAAAATGGATCCGTTGCTTTCGGTTCTGCAAAGTTAAAGTGGGCAGTTTCCGTTCCTCAGATGAAGAAGAAAAACATCTCTTTTAAGGATATAATAAACGCGTACGCGGAGGGGAGGGAGAAAGAACTTTCGAAGATAACCCCTATTTATGAGGTCGTCCTCGACATGGTCATAAAACACCTGCCCAACCCGAAGGAAGCACAGAAGATAAGGGTTCCCAGACTCTGGAGAGGGGATCCGGCGAGCGAACTTGGCATAGACATGCTTGAAGCCAAACCGGATGGAAAGTTTTGTATGGTTGTAACGGATATCGTCGTCGACGAACAAGCCGGTGTCATAGCGACCGGAAGAATATTCTCGGGGACAGCTGAAAAAGGGCTAGAGGTAAAGCTCCTGAACGCAAAACAAATTGCCAGGATTCAGCAGGTCTGTATTTATATGGGACCTGACAGGGTGATGGTCGAAAAAGTTCCCGCTGGAAACATTGCCGCCCTGATCGGTCTGAAGGATGCCGCAGTGGGTGAAACGATAATGAGTGTTGGGGTGGACGCGCCGGGCTTCGAAGAACTCAGGTATATAAGCGAACCCGTCGTCACAATTGCCGTTGAGCCTAAAAACTTCCAAGATCTACCGAAGCTCATAGATAAGTTGAAGAAAATTGCAAAGGAAGATCCGAACATTTATGTGAAAATAAACGAGGAGACTGGAGAATATCTCGTCTCGGGAATGGGAGAGGTTCATTTGGAAATCGTCGAATATAAGCTCAACAAGGCTGGTCTGGAAATCAAAAAATCCGAGCCGATCGTCGTCTATAGAGAAACCGTGACAAAAAGAGCAGGGCCTGTTGAAGGTAAATCTCCAAATAGACATAACAGATTTCTCATCTCGGTTGAACCTCTCGAACCCGAGGTCATAAAGGCAATCGAAGAAAAGAGAATAACAAATGAGCAGGAAAGGAAAGAAAGAGCTGCTATTCTCAGAGAACTTGGTTGGAGCGCAGAAGCTGCTAGAAACGTCATAGCCGTGATCGGTCCGAATGTTCTGGTTGACATGACGAAAGGTGTTCAGTTCATGAAGGATGTGGAGGACTACGTGATCGAGGCATTCAAAAATGTGGTTGAGGAAGGACCGCTCATGAGAGAACCGTGCAGAGGGCTGAAGGTCATCATTGAGGACGCCATGCTCCATGAGGACTCCGTTCACCGCGGACCCGCACAGATAATTCCGGCCGTGAGGAGACCCATTCAGGCTTGTGTTCTTCTAGGTGAACCGATAGTACTTGAACCCTTGCTCAAGCTCGAGGTCAGAGTTCCACAAGAGTTCATGGGGGGCGCGACAAAAGTCATCCAGGGTAGACGCGGAAGAATAATCGACATGGAAACTGAAGAAGATATCGTTATCCTACGAGCTCTCCTGCCTGTCGCAAATTCGTTCGGTCTCGCTGCCGAACTGAGATCAGAGACAGAAGGGAGAGCTATTTGGGCCACAGAGTTCGCAAAGTTTGAGAAAGTTCCGGCCGAGCTGCAGAAAACCATCATCGAAAACACCAGAAAGAGGAAGGGACTCAAACCTGAGCCACCTTCTCCAGAGGAGTTCATGGAGAAGTGAGGAGACGGGCTATTCTTTCAAAATCCTCCGGTTTCAGTTCAAAAACCCTTCTTTCAAGCAGATCATTCGGAAAACGAATGAGAAAGTTTTTGAGTTCCTTTTTGTGCATGGAAGGAAAGAGACGTCCGCTTGAGTGAATGAGAGCATTTCTCACCTTTTGCTTTCTGTGTTGGAAAAGTGCCTCAACCACTCTGCTGAAAAGATTCCAGTTTGCTATTTCGAATGGAGGTGGACGCGGGCGGAGCCTGACAATCGCGGAACACACAGCCGGTGGCGGGAAAAAGACCTCCGGAGGAAGCTCTTCGAGGATCTCAACATCCGCCTTACAGAAGACGTTGACGCTCAGTCTCCCGTAATCAGGTGTCCCAGGTTTGGCAATCATCCTTTTCGCGAATTCCAACTGGTACATTAGAACCCCCAGCTCGAAATCTTTTTCCAAGAGTTTGAAAGTGATGTCGGAAGAGATTTTATACGGTAGGTTTGCCACAACTTTCGTAAACTCCGGAAGCTCGACTTTCCTCGCATCCCCATGTATGAACACCACGTTTTTGCTACTAACGTTCTCCTTTGCTATCGCCAACAGTCTAGCGTCCATCTCGATCGTGTAGACCTTTCCAGCTTTTTCCGACAAGAACTTTGTCAGGTTGCCCAAACCCGTTCCGATTTCCAGAACAATGTCTGAAGGGGAAATCCGTGCGTATTCCACCATTCTGCGGAGAATTCCCTCATCGGTCACAAGGTGTTGCCCTAGCCTGCGGCTGAGTCTAGGAATTTTTGGTCTTTCCACCGCCTATATTTTTGCTGACGCATGAATAAAAAAGGAAAGTCATGCTTTCACAGGATTTCAACAAGAAAAAAATTGAGCTCTTTGGCCTTCTGCGAAAGGAGAGAAAGCTCTCTGGAGAAGTCCGCAGGAAAATCATAGAACTTTACGGGAGCAGGGGCGAGAAGGCGATAGAAGCTGTTGAACAAAGGAGAGTTCGTAAGCAGGGACGCAGATGGTTTGTCCGAGGGAAAAGTGGAGAGTATGAGGTTGTGAAAAACTTTTGCTCTTGTCCTGATTACGTAATGAACATAGCAACTGAAAAGGCAAAGGTTGACATGTGTTATCATGCGCTCGCCAAGGAAATAGCCGAGGCAATCGGTTTCTACCGGGAGGAAAAAGATGAGAAAGGAGAAAGTGGCTGAGGCTGTTGTAAAATTTCTGTACTCGAATTATGGGGAGCCAAAACATCGTTGGAAGGAAGACCCGTTTAAGGTCTTGATATCTTGCGTACTCTCCCAGCGGACCCGTGAGGAAAACACAGAAAAGGCGAGCAGGGCGCTTTTCTCAATCGCTTCTACACCGAAGGATATTCTGAAAATCCCAGAGGAGGAGATCGCAAAAATCATAAGACCTGTCGGTTTCCCGAAGCAGAAGGCAAAAAATATCCTAAAAATATGCAAGATTCTCGTAGAAAAGTATGATGGGAAAGTTCCCGCCGATAAAGAGGTTTTAAAATCTCTTCCCGGAGTAGGTGAGAAAACCGCCAACGTCACGCTCTGTTACGGCTTCGGGATCCCATGCATACCGGTAGACACACATGTGAACAGAATCAGCAGACGTCTCGGACTGGTCAGCTGGGATGCCAAGCTGGAAGAAGTCGAACCAACGTTAAGAAAAATCTTCAAAAGGAAAGACTGGCGGCTGATAAACTTAGGAATGGTGCAGTTTGGGAGGGAAATCTGTCTGCCGCGCAACCCGAAGTGCGAGATCTGTCCGTTGAAAAAACTTTGTCTCTACGCAAAACGTGACCAAAAATGAATACCGTATTCATTGTTCTCCTGATCACCGGATCTCCGGCTATCGGTTTAAGTTCGCTTTTTGCTGGATTGGGTGGAAAAGCTATCACGCTTCGAAAACAAAGGCCCTTTCTATTCACTTCGCTCGTGATTCTGCTTGGTTTTGCTGTAGCTGTTCCATCACTCATTGTGGGAAAATATTTGGGAGAGCTTCCAGCCTGCCTCTTCCTCCTCGTTTTCTCTATTCTGGTGGGCAAGATTGCCAAGGCTTTCTGTTCCGGGCTTGTGAAAATCACCCTGCGTCTTCCTGAGGAGAGATAATCGTCTTCGTGAGAACTTTTAAAATCCAAAAACCCTTATAATGACTTATGAAGCAAAAAATAAGGTTGATGAGATGAGCAAGCAGTGGGTGGTTGAGGACGAACATAATAAAGACATCTTCTGGCCGTCAGAGGCGATGAAAAAGAAAGCGTGGGTTTCCGATCCATCGATTTACGAGGAGGCTGCTAAGGATCCCATAAAATTTTGGGAAGAAAAGGCAATTGAAGGTCTAGAGTGGTTCAAAAAGTGGGACGAAGCATATAGGTGGGACCCACCCTATGTCAAGTGGTTTATCGGAGGGAAAATAAATGCTTCATATAACGCACTCGACAGACATTTGAAAGCTGGAAAAGGTAATAAAAAAGCGATAATCTGGGTTCCTGAGCCTCCCCAAGAACCCCCTAGAATTCTAACCTATAAAGAACTCCACGAGCAAGTGAACAAGCTGGCCAACGTTCTGAAATCTTTGGGAGTGAAAAAGGGCGACCGTGTCGGAATATACATGCCAATGATCCCGGAAGTCATAGTAAGTATGCTCGCCTGTGCAAGAATTGGTGCTCCCCACAGCGTTGTTTTCTCCGCCTTCGCTGCAGACGCGCTGCGTGTGAGACTGGAGGATTCCGGCGCAGAAGTTCTGATCACGGCCGACGGTTACTATCGCCGGGGGAAAGTCGTGAACCTAAAGGCTAATGCTGACGAAGGGATAAAGGGGACCTCCGTCAAGAAGGTGATTGTTGTCAAACGGGCGGGGAACCCTGTCAACATGGTTGAGGGTAGAGATTTCTGGTGGCATGAGCTCATGGAGAAAGCGGATTCTCACTGCCCGCCCGAAGAGATGGATGCCGAAGATATGCTCTTCATTCTTTACACGAGCGGGACTACGGGAAGACCGAAAGGGGTAATGCATACAACAGGAGGATATCTTGTGCAGGCATACTGGACGGCAAAGTGGGTCTTCGATTTGCATGATGATGACATCTTCTGGTGCACGGCTGATATAGGATGGATAACCGGACACACATACGCTTGCTACGGTCCGCTCCTGAATGCTGCAACGATTCTAATCTATGAGGGAGCTCCTGATTATCCAGCACCAGATCGGTGGTGGGAAATAATCGAAAAATATAAAGTAACGATATTCTACACTGCTCCGACAGCCATCAGAATGTTCATGAGGATGGGTGACGAATGGCCGGCCAAGCACGACCTGAGCAGTCTGCGTTTGCTTGGAACAGTTGGTGAACCCATCGACAGGGATGCTTGGATGTGGTACTTCAAGGTCATCGGAAATGGGAGATGTCCGATAACTGACACTTGGTGGCAGACTGAAACCGGGGGGACCTTAATAATGTCTCTTCCTGGAATCGGACCTTTTATACCTGCAGTAGCCGGTTTACCTTTCCCAGGAGTCTCGGCTGACGTTGTTGATGAGGAGGGTAAACCGCTGAAGGAGGGAGAAAGCGGATACCTCGTTCTCATTCCACCGATTCCACCGGGAATGCTCCGCGGGCTCTACAAGGCGGACGAAAAGTATAGAGAAACCTACTGGAGCAAATATCATAACAGATATTACTTCACCGGTGATGGGGCGAGAAAGCTTCCGAATGGATGCATACGAGTGACCGGTAGAGTCGATGACGTTATGAAGGTAGCCGGCCACAGACTATCAACCGCGGAGTTGGAAGACATCCTGAATCTTCATGAGGCGGTGGTCGAGAGTGCTGTGATAGCCAAACCACACGAGATAAAGGGAGAAGTTCCGGTTGCTTTCGTTATCTTAAAACAGGGTTATCGGGCGGGTGAAGATCTCGTGAAAGAACTGATAAAGCACATCGATGCAAGGATGGGACCAATCGCTAGACCTGAAAAGATATACTTCGTCGAAGACCTGCCAAAAACGAGGAGCGGTAAAATCATGCGTAGGATTCTTAAGGCTTTGCTTGTCAACGAACCGATTGGAGACACGACGACTCTTCTCAATCCTGAAGTTGTTGAAAATCTCAAAAAAATTATCGGTTACAAAGCCGGTTGAAGTTTGACTTCAAATTTTCGATCAAATCTCCGATTTCTGGAAACTTTTTGGCGTAGGGATCCAAATCCAAGAGCACTTGATTCCAGAGCTCAAGCATGCCATCAGAGAGGTTTCCACATTCTGCGTACCGCAAAGCCTGGAGGAGGATCGAAAGGTAATCTGCAGCATGCACCAGCTCTGCTTCAATCGACCTTTCCTCAACAAACTCTTTCCAGAGTTCAAGAAGTTCTTTCTCCTCCCCGAAAAGTTCCTCCGCCGCCCTAGTCTCCATTTCTTTTTTGTTTCTTCTGGATAGATACTTCAGTCCGGGATATGGAAAATCTCCTACTAGACATTCGGGCATGTCATGAATCAGAGCCATCTTAACAGCTTTTTCTACGTTTACCTTTCTCCCAATCTTTTTTCCGAGAAGCATGACTATCGAAGCCACCTCGAAGGAATGTTGGGAGACATCCTCAACTTCGGCTAAGGATACCCCGGCTAGGAGCCAACCGGTTCGAGGAATCTCCTTGAGCTGATTGATCTTTTTGAGTAGCTCAATCATCAGCTTACAATAACACTGAAACCTCATAAAATATGAGCATACACAGAATAATCGTGAGTAAAATGCTCGGAGAGAAAGTGAAAGACATCCAACTCAGGCCCGATATGGATGTGGACGAGCTCGTAAGAAAGATGAGGGCCTCAGGCGGTTTTGTGGCCAAGAAGCTCGGAGAAGCAGCCGATATTCTGACAGGGATGGTGAAAGACAGAGAGTGCGTGAAATTCTTATCCTTTCCGGCATGCATCGTTGCAACCGGTTGCCGCGGTGTCATTAGAACCCTGATCGAAAGAAAACTTGTTGACGTGGTGATAACGACTTGCGGGACGATTGATCACGACATTGCCAGAAATTGGTCAGACTACTATCACGGAGCCTTCGAAATGGACGATGCTTGGCTGAAGAAGCGGGGAATCCACAGACTCGGAAACGTTCTGATACCGCAGGAAAACTATGGTGAGCTCATAGAGGAAAAAGTTCAACCGATATTGGAGGAAATTTATGCAGCCGGCGTAAGAGAGATATCGACAAAAGAGCTCTGCTGGGAAATCGGGAAGAGGATGAAGAAATCCTCAATTTTATACTGGACTTGGAAAAACAAGATCCCGATTTACGTTCCTGGAATACTTGACGGAGCATTTGGAAGCCAACTTTGGATTTTCTGGCAAGACCACAAGGATTTTCGAATAGAACTCATGAAGGATGAACAGGAACTCGCAGAGACTGTATTCTCGGCTAAGCGCACCGGAGCCCTCATAATCGGAGGAGGGATAAGTAAACATCACACCATCTGGTGGAATTCGTTTAGGGGCGGACTTGATTATGCCATCTATTTGACGACCGCTGAGGAATACGACGGAAGTCTTTCCGGGGCGAGACCAAGGGAAGCCGTCTCATGGGGGAAAATAAAAATCAAGGCAAGGAAAATCGTGGTTGAAGGGGACGCCACCGTAACCCTTCCAATTCTGACGCTCGCTTTGCTCAAGAGGTTAAAAAATGTTTAATAAGTTGACGGAGAAAATTGTGATGGAGGAAAGAATGCAACCACAAAAGAGGCTCGTCGGAAAAGTTACCCACTATTTCACGAAGATAGGCGTGGGCGTGATAGAGCTCTCCGATGAATTGAAGGTCGGGGACAAAATCTCGATCGAAGGTGCCACGACAAATTTCCAGCAGACTGTCGAATCCATGCAAATAGAGCACAAACCTGTCGATAAGGCTGGACCTGGGCAATCGATAGGGCTGAAAGTGAAAGATCGGGTGCGAGAGGGCGATTTGGTCTATAAGATCTTGGAGTGAACTAGATTCCGCTAGAACTTCCGAAGAGCTCCCAGCCAAAGACTTCTTTCATCACGGAATAAGCGGCAGATGGTGGAATTATCCCTCTTTCTGTGATGATTAGGTCGACATATTCGGGAGGAGTGATGTCAAATGCCGGATTTCTCACCTTCAGACCGGGGAATTTTTTAATATCTATCACTTCCTCGGGATCCCTCTCCTCGATTTCGATCAACTCACCGATCAGAGTTCTCGGATGAAACTTGTATGTCTCCGCTGCGACAAAGAAGAGAACACGGGCCTCATGGGCTGCTAGCGCTATCTGAGAGGTTCCTATCTTGTTGACCACAGCGCCATTGGAAGCTATGCTATCCGCACCCACTATCACTTTGTCTATTTCCTTCATGATGAACCTAACAGCCGAATCTACTATCATCGTGGTCGGAACTCCAGCGGCGAGAAGTTGGCGGGCGCTCAGCCAGCCCTGAAGACGGGGGCGAGACTCCGTTACGAAAGCCTCTATCTTCTTTCCCTGCTTGAAAGCAGTTATTATTACAGAAAGAGCCGCTTGACTGTTACAATGTGTTAAAACAACGTCACCATCCCGCAGTCTTTTGGCTCCTATCTCGCCTATCCTTTTCACGGCTTCGAGAGAGGATTTTATAAACTCCTCTGCTCTGTTCCTCACCGTTGTTCTAAGAACTGAAAGATCTTCTTCTTTTTTCAAACCACGAACTACGAATTGAATCGCGTTAGAAAGGGAGACCGCGGTTGGTCTGGTTGAGAGAAGAAGCCTGGATGCCTCCGAAATCTCCCGTATGAATTCTTCAGAATTTCTTGCTTTCGAACGTTCCGCGACAATCGCAAGAGCCCTGGCCGCCTCTCTGGCGATTTTTCCAGCTCCCCTTACCCTCATCGTCTTTATGTCCGATGCTATTTTTCTAACTTCTCTCAACATACAACCACCCTTTCGATTTCCTACGTTATATTCTTCATCATCGCCATTAGATGGTTTCGCAAAATCACAAAATCCGTCTTCCTAGTTTCATCCTCAGCAGATGTTATTCTCTTCTCAAGTCTCATCAGAAAATCCGAAAAAGTCTCACTTTCGTCGAGGTCTTTCTTCACGCACTCAAGAAATTCCGACAAATACGTAACGTTCGGGAGAGCCAATTCGATCGCTTCTTCAACGATTTTTCTATCTTGTCCTTTAAGCATGGATATCACGGGGAAAACGGCTTTTCCTTGTAGGATTCCAACACCACCCAAGTAGAGACTCTGCGTGCCCCTTCCGAATGAAGGTTTTCCTTTATGAAGAGGTTCATTTCATCCATGTTGCCAAACCTCGCTTTGATAAGCAAAGAATCTTGACCGGTCACCCTATGTATTTCCAAAACCTCATTCCGTTTTCCAAGCTTGGAGATGAGCGCTTCCATTTCGTTGGCTTCAACTTCGACTTGGATGAAAGCAAGTACTTCCGCCCCGCATTTTTTCGGATCGGTTAAAATAGTATATTGCTGGATTATGCCCAAACGCTCAAGTTTCTTCACCCTCCTCCTTGCACCAGGTAGGCTGAGACCAACCTCTTTCGCTATTTCGTTCAGAGTTATTCTCGAATTTTTTGCAAGCATTCTCAGAATTCTCAAATCTACACTGTCTAACGTCATCCAAATCACCTGTGAGTAAAAATAGCCAAGGGTCTCGGAGTGACTCTTTCTAGTCTTACGAATCCAAACCTCTCAAATTGAATTACCGCGCCAGGAGTAAGAGAAAGAACAGACGGTTCTACAAATCCCGTTAGAATAGAGCCGTCCGGCATCAGAACGTCTAGCTCGGGTGCCCCTGCCGGGACCCAGTGAATTTTTTGAATTTCCGCCACCTCCATTCCGGCAAAGTCTCCGACCAAACCCGATGGTTTCTTCTCGATCAATCGAACATTCATCAAATCCTTAAGTCTAAAAATCTCGCCTTCACGCATTTTTTCCACGTCTTCTCCGCAAACGAAGAAAACCATTCCCCCTTCTTCAATTCTGAGAGGGATTACTCTTTCACCTGCATCTTCCCTGCTTGGATGTAGCCTGAGTCTTACTTCCCTTAGCTTCGGAGCTTCTCTAACGGTAAGCTTTACCGGATCATGGACAAAGAAGTATCTGTCGGAGATTTCGTCGACAAGCTTCCTGTTCGCAGCATAAAGCGTCTCCCAGCTCAGCTGAGAGTCGACAAGGGTGAGTCCTACATCGAGAATTATCCTCTTTATCGCCTCAGGTAGGAAGCCTCTTCTCCTAAGAGCCGCCAGTGTTGCCAGTCTCACATCATCATAACCCGAGAGTTTTCCTTCCCTAACTGCAAGAACGATTTGGGTTTTGCTCAACATCGTTCCTGGCATATTCAGTCTTCCATATTGGACGGCGGTTGGATAGCTCCAGCCGAGGTGTTCGTAAAGAGTTCTCTGACATTGCTCGTTCACTTCATGCTCCTTTCCGCGAAAGATGTGTGTGATTCCCATCTCGTGATCGTCAATTGCAGCTGCAAAGTTGTAAAGCGGCCAAACCTTCCACTTTTCTCCAACCCTTGGATGAGGGATATCGACTATTCGGCATGCGGGCCAATCTCTCACAGCCGGATTTGGATGAGAAAGATCCGTTTTTATTCTGAGCACGGCGTCTCCTTCTTTTAGATCGCCGGAAATCATCCTTTCCCAGAGCCTAAAGTTCCCCTCCGGACTTCGACCACGGCAGGAACATGCTCTCCCCGCATCTCTGAGTTTTTTGAAATCCTCCGGTCTGCACGTGCATACGTAGGCTTTTCCCTCTCCGATCAACTTCTCTGCGTAATCATAATACAGCGGAAGTCTATCGGACTGTATGTATTCTTCATCCCATCTCAGTCCGAGCCATCTCAAGTCATTCCTTATGAAATCGTACATATCGAGCTGAACTTTTTCAGGATTCGTGTCCTCAAACCTCAGTATGAATTTTCCATCATACTTCCTCGCATACTCGTAACTCAAAATGGCTGCTCGGGCATTTCCTAAGTGAAGAGGACCATTTGGGTTGGGCGCAAACCTGGTTGCAACTTTGCCCTTCTCCGCCAAGGGTAACTCGGGAAGCTCCTTTTTCTTCTCCCTTTTCTCTTCTGGTGGTTTTATCTCGCCAAGCTTGCTCTTCTGTTCATCTAGAGAGAGAAAATTCACTTCCGTGACGACTTCCCTGACAACCTCTAATACTTCTCTCACTTTAGATTTCAGCTCCGGGAATTCCGCAAGTGCTTTTTTTATGACTGCGGAAACGTCGGCTTTTCCACCATGTTCAACTGCGTTGAGCAGGGCGAGATTGAATATTTTGTCTCTAAGGTTTTCCATCTGCACCATAATGAATGAGTTTTCTTAAGGAAAAGACCTTTTTCTGCTCAGATCGAGCGTGTTATAACGAAATCTGCAAGTGCGAGCAACGTTTCTTTTGCCCGACTATCGCGGATGACCGAGAGCTCCTTTTTAGCCTCATCGACAAGCTCAAGCGCGAGCTTCGATGAATATTCGATCGCTCCACATTCTTCGAGCAGATTGATCACTTTCTCCAATTTTTTTCTCGAAATTTTTCCCTCGCCCAGAACCTCTTCAACCATCTTTTTCTTCTCTAGCGGCAGATGTCTGAGAGCATAAATAATCGGTAGAGTACGCTTTCCTTCCCTAATGTCGCTTCCTATCGGTTTCCCAAACTTTGATTCCTCACCGATTATCCCAAGAACATCATCTCTTATCTGAAACGCTATTCCAATTTTTCTGCCGAAAGTTGAGAGAGCGGAGATTTCTTTCTCTTTACCTCCTCCGATGATCGCCCCTATCTTCATCGAAGCATCCAACAGCGCTCCAGTCTTCCCAGAAACCATCTTGAGGTATTCCTCCTCTGAAACTCTATCTTTCTGAACCATCAACACATCCATCGCCTGTCCCCGACATATCTCGAAACTTGCAACACTTATTGTTCGAAAGATTTCCACGGCTTTCTCCGCAGATAACCGCAATCTCCTGACGTTCTCCGAAAGAGCCTCAAAAACTTTCGCAAAGAGCGCATCTCCGGCAATGATTGCCATCGGAATTCCCCATAAAACGTGAACCGTTTTCACGCCTCTCCTCAGCTCATCTCTATCCATAACATCGTCGTGAATGAGCGTGAAAGTGTGAAGAATTTCGACCGCGGCCGCGGCCTCTAAAGCATCCTCCACTTTTCCGCCAACAGCCTCACAGGAGAGCAAGAGAAGACAAGGACGAAGCCTCTTTCCACCCGCCGAGAAAAGGTGACGCATCGAATTTCCCAGAGGCTCCGGCTTGATCGATCGCGGGACCCATCTTTCGATTTCTCTCTCAACAAGCTCTATCTTTTCCTTTAGATTCTCCAAAACATCCATCTCAATCGCCCAGCCTCAAAGTCATCCCATTCTTAAGAAGGTGCAAGAATCTAGAATCATAGCCGAGCTCCGAAGAGATGTCGATGACCGCCCGAAGCTTCTCAGGAGTTCCATGACATGGGATTACATGCTCTGGTTTTATCATATCTATGAAATCTTTTGTGTCTTCCCTTCTGGCGTGACCTGACACGTGCACATCTCTACGTATCCTCGCCCCTAGCGCTTCGAGCTTTGCTTCCAAGATTTCTCTGTTGGCCCGGTTTATCGGAGTTGGTATAACACTTGCAGAAAAAATCACATGATCTCCCTGCTCTACCCTCGGCGGCAACCTACCATCTGCGATTCTGGAAAGAACCGAGGTTGGCTCCCCCTGATGTCCCGTGCATATCACCACGTAGTCGCGCCTGTTGAATTCTATGTCGCGCAGCTCGCTCCTGACGGTGTTCGGCCTGCCGTATATCGTCAATTCTGGCGGAAATCTGACCAGACCGAGCTCCGTGGCTATGGAACAGTAGCTGTGCAGAGATCTTCCAACCATGACTGGGGTACGGCCAAGGTCGAAAGCTATGTCGACGATCGATGATAGTCTTTCCATGTGGGAAGAAAAAGTTGTCACATATATCAAATGACTCGAATCGTTTACGTCTTCCATGACTTCCCTCAGCATTTCCTTTGCTTCACTTTCTGGCGGAGTTCGACCGGGTTCATCTGCTCTTACGGAGCCCACAAGACTAACAGAGACCCCATTAACATCGGAGCGTTCTATTAAATCGCGCTCTTTTCCTCCGTCGTCGAATTTGAAATCGCTTGCAAAGAGAACCGATTCACTTTCGCCCTCCAATTTTATGGCCACAGTCTGAGGTATGCTGTGTTTCACCGGGATGAACCTCACCGTTAAATTTCCTAGACGAATGATAGAGTCCGGAGGAACTGCCCGCAACATCCTTTCAGAAGTCTTATGAACACCTTCTTCCTTCATCAGACGCTTTACAATTCCAACCGTGTATGGTGTTCCGAAGACTGGTACGGAATAGCTAGAGATCATCTTGCTAAGAGCACCGACGTGGTCAAGATGTCCGTGCGTTAAAAGAACAGCAAGAAATCTTTTTCCACGGATTATAGAATCGTCTGGAATCGCATTCATCCTGACAAGCTCGTCTCTGCTCGCTTCTGAAAGTTCAAACTCGTCAAAAGAAAGAATGCTCTCGAGATTTATTCCCATGTCTATTATCACATATTCTCCGTCGATTCCTACAGCGGTCATGTTTTTTCCAACCTCGTTCATTCCGCCCACGGGTGTTATTTCTATCATCCTTTTCCCCACCTTACTCCTAGAGCTTCCAGCCACTCTCTCGTTCTTCCCATAACGATTATCTTACCTTTCCTCAATTCTTCCAATTTCCGCGCGCCCGTCAAAAACATCGCCACCCTGAGCTCTTGAATGAACCTCTGGAGATATCTCTTGACCGCTCTTTCACCTCTTTTTGAAGCTCGCAAAACGGGGAGAGCTAGACCGACTAAACTCGCTCCGAGAGCAATCGCTTTCGCAGCATCAATTCCCGATCTTATCCCCCCGCTCGATATGACCGGAATTTTCACTCTCCTCGAGACCTCTGCTGTGCATACCGCCGTCGGAATTCCCCAATCCCAGAAAGTCAGACAAATCGGGTTTCTTTTTCTGTAAAATTCCACGGCAGACCAAGAGGTTCCTCCGGCCCCGCTCACATCTATTGCTGAGGCTCCAGCCTTTTCTATCTCGATGGCGATGGCACCCGAAATCCCGGCTCCTGTTTCTTTGACTATCACGGGAAAATCAACCCCTCTACAAATTGTGGATATCGTGGAAAGTCCGCGGGAGTAGGCCGGCTCCCCCTCCAGCTGTACCGCTTCCTGAAGTGTGTTGAGATGGATGGAAAGAGCATCGGCGTCAATCATCTCAACGGCTTTCACAGCTAGCTGCGGACCACCCTTGGTTAACTGCTGAAGTCCTATATTCGCAACTAGAAAAACATGCGGAGCCACATCCCTAACCTGATAGGTTTTAACCATTGAAGAGTTTTCGAATGCTGATCTGAGACTCCCCACGGCAAAAACGAGACCCATTTCTTCGGCAACACTCGCAAGCATTCTGTTTATCTTTAGAGAGGCCGGATGTCCACCGGTCATCGGAAGTATCATCACTGGGGCTTTCAAGTCAAACCCCAGAAATCTCGTGGATACATCTACATCCTTCAGGTCCATCTCTGGTAAAGCTCTATGAAGAAGCTCGATATCCTCAAAGCCTGAGGTTTTCAGTAATCCTTCCACATCTTCATTCATGCATATCCGAAGGTGCTCCTCTTTTCTGGATTTCGTGCTCATCTCGCCTTCACCACAGTACCAAGATTTGTTTCTCCCTTTATTGCCCTTGCCAAAATTCCAGGTTTCATGGCATTGACGATCTGAACATTTATTCCTTTCTTAGCAGGTAAGAAAAGCTCTGAAACTTTTGCGTACATCCCACCTGTTACGTCTGTTGAACTTTCGCCAAAACTCATTCTTTTCAAATCTGCCGGCGCGATTTCCTTCAGAAGCTCTGCGCTTTTGCTGATTTTTGGATTGGCGGTGTAAACACCATCGACGTCCACACCGACTACTACCCTCTTCGCCTTCAAAGAAATCGCCAAGAATGAAACGATTTGGTCTCCCGAAAGTATGGTGAAACCCCTTCTCTCATCCGGCACCACATCTCCAAAAAGAACGGGAAGCAAACCTAGAGAAAGCATGTTCCTGAGAGGTCTTAGTTCCGCCTCGACGATTCTGCCGTCACTGACCACCATGCAGGCTGATGGTTGAACCGGAACAGCTGGGATACCTTTAAACGCGAATGTCTTCACAATCTCTTGATTTAGCTTTACCATTGCGAGATGGGTGAGCACAAAACCTTTGAGCTGCCTCTCATTTTTGAACCCCTCAGTCAGACCATACTCTTTGGCAACCGGATGACCGAAAGATCCGCCACCGTGAACAACTATGAGCTCCTCTCCACATTCAGCTATTTCGTCGGCAATTCTTTCCAAGATTCTCCTTCTCACTCTAAATTTTCGAGACTTGTCCGTTATGACGCTACCGCCAAGCTTTACGATAACCGGACGCATTCGATCACCTCAAAATCGCTATGGAGGCATAACCGACGACTTCAGCCATCCAACCGGCCACATCTCCACTTGTCGCGTACTTGAGTAGCTCTGCATTTTTCGCTCCCATCTTCTCACATGCGACCAACATGGCGGCAACCGGGCCGCTCCCGCACATGGTTATGTTATTCTCCTCAACACACTTTAGAAGACCTCTCGCATCCAATTTGAGAATTCTCTCGATAGCCATTCTATCTTTCCTCACGGCAGACTCCTGAGACTCGTAATGAGTGAAATCTGTGGAAGCAATCACCACAACATCTGAGCCTGAGCAGGCTTTGGCGATTGCTTCTCCAACCTCGAGACTTGTTCGCTCGTCTTGAAACATCATGCATATTGGAACGAACTTGATCTGGCTTCCGAAGATATGTTGTATGAAGGGTAACTGTACTTCTATAGAATGTTCATAAATGTGCGCTTCCTCGTCGACATCGATTATATCTGACTCCTTCGCTATTCTGCTTGCGAGCTTTTCATCAATTCCAATTCTTCCCAGCGGGGTTTCCCACTCACCAGATGTCACAATTGAAACTCCGCTTCCCATTCCAGTATGGTTTGGTCCGATTATCACAAAGCTCTCTGGAGTGCCCTCAGAGGCTAACCTAAAAAATCCATGAGCGGCAATCGGTCCAGAATACATGTAGCCCGCGTGTGGAGAAACCAGACCTACAATTTTCCTTTTTTCTTTTTTCAGACTCGGGAGCTTGCCGGGGCCCAAGCGGTGCAGATAGCAATCTTCTATTTGTTTAATTAGGGCCTTCTGGGAGCCTGCATAAAACTGACCAGCAACCGCCGGATGTCTCACTTCTTCTCACCAATCTTGGGCTCGAAATCCTCGACTTTTATGGTGAACGGTTTATCCTTAGTGACATCACCTCTTTCGATCAGAAACTGTCTTGCTAGCAACCAATATACCAGTGCGAGAGATTTTCGGCTCTTGTTGTTTGCCGGAATTATCAAATCAATATCCGAAGTTTCGTTGTCAGAATCACATATTCCAACTGTTGGGATCATTATCTCGGCAGCTTCTCTAAGGGGCTGCTCGTCTGCGAGGGGATCCGTTATAACTAACACTTCGGGCTCTATGAAGAACTTCAAGCTCGGATTCGTGAAAGTTCCTGGGATGAATCTTCCGACGATAGTTCTGGCGCCAGTCACCTCCCCAAATTTCATCACAGGATATTGACCATACTGCCTGGCCGAAACAACAACGATGTCCTTTGGCTCATATCTCGCCAAGAATCGCGAAGCGATCGCTATTCTTTCATCGGTTTTTTCAATATCCAGTATGTTCACGCCTTGCTTTACTTTATAAATGAACTTCTTCATGCTTCCCGTCCTATGTCTGGTTCCTATGTGTACGCCGTGCGACACATAGGTTTCCATGCTCGCCAGCGCAAAGTTCGTGAGTTTTTGAGCCATTCCAAATCCCTTTTAAAATACACGCTTGTAACAAATAAATTAGCTTATTTTATGGGAAGACTCGCCATTTTCGCCTTCCCACCAATCATTTCCCATATTCTTATTAGTTCATTGAGTTTTGCTATTCTCTCTCCACCGACCACACCTGTTTTTATCATCGGACAACCCCAAGCAACGGCTAGATGAGCAATCGTCTCATCCGTCGTCTCTCCGGATCTATGCGAGATGACAGGTACACAACCGTGTGATTTCGTGAGCTTTACTGCTTCAAGGGTGTCAGAAAGAGTTCCTATCTGGTTTGGTTTTATCAGGACAGCGTTCACGGATTTCTTCTCCAGTCCGATCTTTATTCTTGAAACATTTGTGACAAGCAGATCATCTCCGCAAACGATGCATTTATCTCCAATTTTTCTCGTGAGCTCAGCAAAACCGTCAAAATCTTCCTCGTGCAGGGGGTCCTCCACGTAAACGAGTTTGAATGTTTTCACTAAATCCACTATGAAATCTATCTGCTCTCCGCCCGTCTTCTCTACCCCTTCCCGTTTGTAAATATACTTGTCGGATTTCTCATCGTAAAAGCTGCTTGCCGCGACGTCTAAACCCGGTCGCACCGTGACCCCGGTCTCTGTGGAAATTTCTTCGCAAGCCCTCGAAACGATTTCTAGGGCCTCTCTGTTACCGAGATTAGGAGCCCAAGCACCCTCATCCCCTTTTCCACCGGTGAACGTTGGGTCCACTTGCTCTATCAGCTTCCGGACGCGCTTATGAACGGAAGAATTCGTAAAAATTGCCTCCGAAACTGTTTTTGCCCCCACTGAAACCACAAGAAACTCTTGAATGTCTGGGGCTTTCTTTCCAGCATGTTTGCCTCCTCCTAAAACATTCCCTAGCGGAAATGGGAATTCTCTCGCCTTTTGATTCAAACTTTTGAATAGAGGAATACCTTTGGCTGCTGCCAGAGCCTTCGCCACAGCCATCGATATAGCAACCGCCGTGTTTCCGCCTATTGAAGAGAAATTCTGTGTCCCATCGATTTCGTGAAGAAGGGTGTCCACGGAAGAGATGTCCAGCTTTTTGAGTTTTTTCATTTCCCTTTCAATTTTTGAAATCTTTTTTATGGCAGCATCAACCCCTCCTTCCGGGAAGTCTACTACCTCATATTTCCCACGGCTGGCACCGCTTGGGGCCGCTGCCCTTCCAAGAAACTTTTTACCTGCGCTGGAAACTAGGACTTCCACCTCGATCGTTGGGTTCCCGCGACTGTCCGAAATCTTTCTCGCATTTAGGGATAACAGCTTCATCTGAAAATGATGAATATCCAATCTTTTAAAGATAGCGGATTACTCAACGTTTTTTAAGAATGATTGCGACGGCTACCAAAACAACAACGATGATCGCTGCGGCAACACCAATCATTATCACGTTCGGCTTCGGTTTTGATGGAACATATGAAATGCTTGCCTGACTCTGACCGCCCAACATGGAAAGAAGAGCATTTTGCGCTGCCGAACCGGACCATTCAAACGTGTTACCATCGCTTGTTGTATAGCCGGATGGTAAACTTTCAACAGACGCTCCTTCCGGTACTTTGAGTTTGAGGGAGATGTCCGCCGAAGATAGGACATTCTCGAGAGTTTCCAATATTATAGCATATTCGGGCGGTAGGGCGAACGACCAGCTGACCTTATCCGCTTCTATCGGCAAGTCAAAAATCGCCGAAAGCGAGAATTCAAGCTTTCCAGTAGATGGACGCCCTTTAAATGTCACATTCACGTTTCCATCCTCCCCGCTTACGCTTACGTTTATCTCGATCAAAGACTCGCTTATCTCAAGCTGAATTTTCATCTCAAGAGGAAGTCCTTCCCGAACATTCTCGGGGATTGATCCAGAAAATTCGGCCACGAAATCTGCTCCCATTTTCTTACCGCTGACGGAGAACCTCGTACACTCAAGTTTGGTTATCGTAATCTCGTAGACCTCCGGGGGGTACTCAGCATAGGGAATTTCTAGTTCGGACTGACTCAGGAGTTCCCCAAGCGATTTTCCAACGATTCCGCTGAGAACGATGAGTGCGTTTATGCTCTCTTTGGAAAGTCCAGCGACTTCGCTCGGAAGCTCCGTGAAGTCTATAGAAGCAGAAATGTTCGCGCGAAGGACAGAAGGAGATGGCGACGATAGCTTCAAGCCAATATCGGCCTTACTAATTGGAACATCAGTTGGTATTTCTGATGGTTCCGTAAATGCTGAACCGGTGATTTCTAGCTTACAGCGCCCATCTGTCGTTAATTCGACATTTATATTGGCACTAACATTTCTAAGTTCTGAAAATGGTCCGAGATCCTGAGCAGAAGCCAAAGTAACAGATAACATCAATAAAACAGAGAGAATGATTATTGCCGGCGGTTTACTATGTAACATCAAATCATTCCTAATCTATGCCTATATAAATACCATAGTTCCTCCCGGTTTTCTGCCCAAAACTGGTGGGGTCGCCGGGATTTGAACCCAGGTCACCGGCTCCCGAAGCCGGCAGGATAGACCAGGCTACCCCACGACCCCATAGATTTCCTCATAACAAGAAAGCATTAAATTTGTGGGTCATCCCTTCCAATAAACAGATGTGCATCAACGTTGTTTGGAAAGAAGTTTCTCTATCTCTTTCTCTAACCAGATAACAGAAACATCCGGGATGCTGACTTTCGAGCTTCTCCCTCTATGGCCTGCACCAGAAGGTTTGACATCGATAATCCCTAAAGAAGCAAGCCTTCTCATACATTCCCAGACTTTGCTCGGCGCTTTTGGCTTTTCTCCGTATTCCTCGCAGACAACCTTGTAACTTTCTCTCACATCACCCGTCAAAACATAGACGCTGCCGGAGATCTTCAGTTTTCTGGCAATCGCTAAAAGGAGAAGCTTCTCGTGAACACCCAGCTGCTCAATCGCTTCTCTTCTAACCTCAGGATAGACGTCTGACTTTGCCTCCCTGACATGCTCAGGAAGCACAGCTTTGGATCCGCTTGCGTCCGCGATGTGCCCCGCTCTCCAAAGAAGCTCTAGTGCAAATCTCGCGTTTCCATACCTAGCGGCGATCTCTGCTACCATCTCCACTACTTCCTCGGCAACCGCACCCGGTTTGAACGCAAGCTCTAGTCTCTGGTTTATGATATCTTTTAACTCTTCGGCATTGTATCCGCTCAGCCTGAGCATGTTGTGTATAAAGGTGCTCCTAGTCGGCTGATCGAGTTTATCTATAAACCCCGGATCTCTCGCTATTCCGATCATGCTTATTCTGCTTTTCTTTCCCCTTTCCTCTGCCGCTCTCGTAAGAGCATATATGAGTTCGGAACCGTTTATCTTGATGAAATAATCCAGCTCGTCAAGGGCGAGCAGCAAATATCTGTCGTGCGTCTCCAGATACATGAGTACCATGTCAAGCAATTTCTCAGGAGGAAGACCATGATATGGCCACCTTGGATTGTACTTTTGTACAAGCTTTCCGTAAATCGCATGAATCGTTTTATCGAGCCTACAGTTTATGTGCACAAAATCTACGTTCCTTCCCTTTCCGCGTGCGATTTCCTCGAAAGCTGTACCGAACTTGATCGCAAGAACCGTCTTTCCGACCCCGATTTCTCCGACTATCAAAGTGTGTTGACAAGTACCGTGGGTCAAAAGGGGGCGGTAAACTCTTGCCAGCCATCTCTGCTCCTCTTCTCTGTGCACGATTGATGGCGGGATGTAATCTGGCAAAAGAACATTTGGATCTCTGAAGACTGTCGGCCTACGTAATTCTTCTTCCAAAATCTTTGATGACATCCAAAAAGATATTCTCGGGAGTTCATAAGAATTAGTTATTAGATATTGAAGACAATCTTGGCTGGATGCTACTCAGACTTTTCCCTGTCGGCGATGTTAAAGTTGAAATAAACCGACTTGGCAATCTACTCATCGGGAGATTTACCCACTTTTCCAAGCTGAAAGTTGAGAAACCCTTAAACATTCCCGAAAGTGCTTACGTCGCTGAAAGGAGACAACACGACGCCGGAAGTATTCTCGATCTCCTATCTGGCATTTCAAGGCCAGGTGAAAAAATTCTTGGAATCACCGGCGTCGATCTCTGCGTAAGGGGAAGCAATCTCAATTTTGTCTTTGGATTGGCCCATTGTCCGGGGAGAGCCGCTGTTGTCTCCGTCTTCAGGCTGAATCCGGAGCTCTATGGACAAAAGAACGGAGATTTATTTTTTGAGAGAGTGGTAAAGGAATGCGTTCACGAACTTGGTCATACATTCGGTCTGAGGCATTGCAGATCTCCACTCTGCGTGATGAATTTTTCGAATTCCATAATCGATGTTGATAGGAAGAGAGATGACTTCTGCGAGAGTTGCAGACGTTTTCTGAGCGCCGGGGAGGGGATTTGAACCCCTGCGACCCACAAGGGTCACCAGATCTCGAGTCTGGCGCCTTACCTGGCTTGGCTACCCCGGCACTCAATCAAATATTTGAGTAGGAAAAGTTAAATTTTACAGAAAGTCTGCTAAACTGACCTGCTTTATTTCATCACTTTCGAAGATGGATTCTATTTCCTTCTTCATCAGCATCAGTCTCTGTTTGGTATATTCGCTCACAGAGTACTTCTTCGCGATCTGCCATGCCATCTGCATGTATTTCTCTATGTTTCCACGTGAGACGGTGAGAACCAGCTTACCACCACAATCGCAAATACCCTTAAGCGGGATTCTTCTGTATTTTTTGTTACACACAATGCATCTGACTTTCTGTGAACCAAATGTTCTCATATTTCCCTTCATGTCTCTCAAGAAGTGATGCTCAACGATTATCTCTGCAACTGTCCTTTCATCGACAGATCTTATAACTTTGCCAAGCTCTAGCTGCAACTTCACTTTCTCCTCCATTGTTTCCAAAACTGAATACGCGGACTCTTTTGGTCCGCCTGCGATGTCGCTCGTGTCAAGGGTGAATCCGAATCTCTCATATTGCTTCTCCGTTCCAAGTCTCTTAGCAACGGTTTCCATAAATTGCAAAACCTCTGATAGACTTTTTCCTTCCCAAGTTGCTTCATAGAACTCCAGCGGATATCTCCACATGATATCCATGTTGTGAACTTCCTTGTCGACCTCTTCGGGATCTACAAACGGATTAAGAACCAGTGGGGCATCCATTCTTCCGCCCCTGCCGGCCGGAAGGAACCTTCTGCTGAAGTTTATCAATGGATCCAAGAGAAGCATCACACAATCTTCGTCCCCATCACAATCTCTCCTCTTCGCCGCATGGAAATATGGGTGTGCGTAATAAACGTTTGCGTCGACAAAGCCGATTATTCTACCGACAACCCCAACCGACGTGTGAGGGGCAAGAGCAAGAACAAGATGACCGACGAGATCTTCCTGCGACTTCAGATTGTAGAAGGGTTCAAGCTCGTAAAACTTGACTAGCAGTTCATCGAGAAACTTTGAAACGCGCAGGAGGTAATCCGCTGCTTTCTTAGATATCACCAAATCCTGAACCTTAAGCTCGAGCAGCTGGTCATCCCTTTCGAGCTGATTCCCATAGATGTCTTTCTCGTAACCAAGTTTTCTCAACATTTCAACAGAGACGCCTATCTCCTTGGGTCTAAAGTGGGTGAGCGGAACATTTGTTGCATCAAACCTGATTGTTCCATCCTTGAAGATAAACACCCTGTGTTTGGCTCGAAGAATTCCCTTCTCGAGAGGCTCGGGAATTTTACACTCACTCGTCAATCCCTGAACTCCTTTCAGAAGAGATGGCTTTTCCTCGCCTATTTTCTCCAAGGCTTTTTTAAGAAGTTCTCTGACGTCAATCGTTATCTTGGCGAACGGAGAAGATGATTTTTTGTGAATGGTGCAGCGGCCTTCACCGGTCTGACCACATTCGGGACATCCGGTCTTGTATTCCCCCTCGCCGCCGCAAAAATCGCACTTTCTTCCTATGAGTCTCTTCCCGCACTTTTTGCAGGTTATTATCGCGATCTCTGTTGAAACTTTCTCCGCCTCCACTATGTTTCTTTCTTTTCCACCCTCCTGACCAACAGGAAACAAGACATGAACCGGAGGTTTCATCATCCTTTCCTTTGCTTTTTCCGGTCTTCCCATTCTGACCCCTATGAATGTTCCTCCTTTCCTGCGCACCGGAAATGGTGCCAGTTTGGAAATTAAATCAAAAGATTCCGCAGGACTCGTGCTCTGGTATATCTGTGTGAATCTTTCAACTGTTAGATTTTGTCCATCCAGAAGCCCAAGAGTTTTGCACAGAGGAAGAGCATGCTCCTCGATTATGACTTTGTTGTTTTCCACTTTGTGCGGAACTCCTATTTCCTCCAAAAATCTCTTGCAATATTCATCCATCGGAACTTCGAGTTTTTCCAATCCTGACGGACCAAACGAAGCTATTCCGCTGGACAGCCATTTGGCAAGATCAAACAACTCTCCCGGATCCAAGTCTTCGTAGAAGTATGTATAAGAGGGATGAAGCGGAATTTTGTGTTTTTCGCTTAATTCCACAGCCAGCTGAGGGGAAGGTCTCGGATATGGCGGTTTTATGTATCTCTGTAAATCTTCTGGGACATCACCAAGCGCTTTTTCAACCTCCTGTGCCCACCACTCCTCGCAATATCCGGCTGGCATCAACTTATGATTGTTCTCGAGGAATTCGCCAAAACCGATAAGGATGTCTCCCAAGAAGAGGATCTCGGCGATGTCGTTCTTTACTCTCCTTGCTTCTTCAGCGGAGGACAGCTGCACAACAGATCCATCTTTCAGTCTCACAATCGGACCTTCAATCGAATCAACTGGTGTGGCCGCTCCTCCTTTTCCAGGTCTCTCCGTCTTCAACTGCGTTCCGATGGCGATGAAATCTCTGCATATCACCATAGTCGCCGGATGAATTCCGACAGCCGCAATACCTGTTGTTCGCGACCTTCCATATCTCAGCCTGAAACCTCCACGCGCCCCGGAGCTTCTGGGGAGAGCAAGAACTGGTCGTCCACCTATCGTCTCCTCAAGATATTGATTTGGCTGTCTGAAGGCCTCCTCGACCTTTTCCGATCCGACAACCTCCGACAGCCATTCCCATCCGTCGAGGTTGAGTTCTCTCACATATTTCAGAATTTTTGCGGACTTCTGCATTACCCCTTCAACGAGAACTAGAATAGCGCCTCCTCGAATCCCGTTGTGTTCGACCCTCGGAAGATTTCTAAAAGAAGAAACCTCGATTTCTTCCGTTGCCTCACCAGTTATCTCGATCGGCAAATTCCAAACGTACTTTCTTATTTCTTCCGAAGATGGGACATACTGGCCCGGTGCAACGAACGTTTTATATAGTTCGACCTCCTCGACGTACCTTTCAACTTCTTGCTCCGTAGGTTTGTAAGGAGAAAGATAGAGTTTGCGTCTGATGAAATCCGCGAGCAAAACGGAAAGCGCTGCTGGTGTCCCTCCGGCTGCTCTTATCGGCCCAGCATAGTAGACTGCTAGATAATTTGTTCTGTCACTGTTTTCCTTTATTTTTACCTCAACGATCCCCTCCAGTGGTGCCACGACTACCCCCTCGGTGAGAATCGCAAGAGCGGTCCTAAGAGCCTGCTCAGCTAGTTTTTCTTTGTTTTCTTCCTCCCCAAACTTTCCTTCGACAATCATTTCAGCAACTGTAAAGGCAACTCTTTCCTTCTGCTTCAATTTTTCTAGAAGTTCTTTAATGACCTTAGCCACTCCGGGTGGCCCGACTAACTCTTCAACCCTTTCAGCCATGCTCCCGGCAATCGGTATCTCAACGTACGGCTCTGGATCCAAACCTTTTGATCTGGCTTTCCTCGCGACCTCATAGGCCTTGTCTATCCCATTTTTAATTTCTTCGAAATATTTCATCATCTCAGGCGAAGCTTGCATCATCAACAACCTCTCTCAGCGAGTTAAAAACGAAATCCGGCTGTGGAAGAGTTTGAGATATCTCCTTTGTCACTCCGGTCAAGACTAGAACAGTTGACAATCCTGCAGCCTTGCCGACCACAACATCCACATCTTGCCTGTCCCCGACAATCACAGCTTTTTCTTTTGGTACTTTAGTCATTTTGAGACCAAGCTCGAGCATGAAAGTGGATGGCTTTCCAACAATCTCAGGTTTTTTACCACTACTCGCAGAGAGAGCGGCTACTATTGCTCCAGCTCCCGGAGCCAGACCGCGATCGGTCGGATATGTTGGGTCTGCATTCGTTGCAACGATTTCTGCTCCGGAAAGTAAAGCCGAAGTCGCCTCTGCTAGCTTCCTGTACGTGAGTTTGCGATCGAGACCCACCACGACATGCGTCGCTTGCCGAGCATTTTTAACAATCTTCAATTTAGCCGCATTCAATTCTTCTCGTAAACCAGTTTCTCCCACAACAAAAACCTTTGCTTCAGGACATTTTTCTTTCAAATATGCAGCCGTGGCATAGCCAGATGTTATTATTTGGGAAGGTTTCACATCTATCCCGAACTTTGCAAATTTTCTCGCATAACCTTCTCTAGAAAGAGTCGAGTTGTTCGTTAGAAAAATCACTTTCTTTTTCCTCATTTCCAGCTTTTTAATCGCTTCTTTAGCCCCAGAAATGAGCTTCTCTCCCAGAAAAACTACGCCATCCAAATCGATGAAGAAGAGATCAAACCTCATATGAATTTCACCACATCAAGTTGATGTGACATTAGATTAAGAATTGGCACTATACCAGGCGTAGGTGTTACGCCCAGCTTTTTCATGTACTCTGTTCTCTCTTGGAAGGTTCCGGAATTCACAAGAAAGACTTCTTTGTATTTCTTCTTTCCAAATATATGTAAGTGTCCTGTGTGGAAAACATCGGGGATCTCATCTATGACCAACAGATCCTCGCGTTCCGGAGCAAACATAACTTTTCCACCGTAAATCGGTGCCAGATGTCTCTTCTCCAACATCAGTTCCATCAAACCTGTCGGCTCTTCCCTTCTTAATCCAGGGACCGAGCAAACTATGTCGTCAAAACTTCGTCCATGATATATCTGAAAATGAACCCCTTCTATGGAAACCAAGGCCGGATTCCCAACCATGACTGCTTTAAGATCATTATAGAGCTCGGGGCATACATCCTTCTGGATTGCCGGTTGGGGCTCAGCGGATCTAACAGCATCGTGGTTTCCCGGCGAGATTATGAGCAAGATGTGCTCAGGCAGCTCGGAGAGAATTTTCGCAGCAACCGCATACTGCTTGAATACATCTGGAACCAAAAGTTCATCATATTGCTCGGGATAAACTCCTATTCCATCCACCAGATCTCCTGCGATTATGATATATTTGACGTTTCCTGCTATTTCTCTCTCTTTCTCCGTCTCTCCTCCTTCCTTGAGCCACCTGACGAACTTCATGAAGACATTCTCTAGGAACTTGTCGCTTCCTACGTGTAAATCTGAGAGCATGGCTACAGAGACCGGAATTTCCGCTTTTCTTACTTCTCTTTTAACCGGAACTCCTGGCCACTCGATATCGTCCGCAAAAATTCTAAGCTTATTATAATCGAAATTTACTCTCCCTTCAACACCAATCACTTCATCGGGAACAACCTTTTCGGCCTTCTCAAGAACCTGCCTATTTCTGGACACAAAAACCATTACGCTGCCCGTTGGATCTTCAATCTCTATTGCGATTGTTCCACCCTTTAGAACTTTTTTATCTTTCACCATTCCTATCACGGCAACTTTTTCTCCATTGAAGCTGCGTAAAGATGATATCGAAAGAGCCCGCTCAAATCTTGGTCTTTCTCTAAGAATCTTCGATAGCTTCTCGAACCTGCTCGTGAAAATCCTGTGGAAATCTTCGATTGTGCCCTTTCCTAGACTCTTCCCCGTAACATCCTTCAGAACCTTCACCTTATGCTCATATTCGGCGGAGATTGGTCTGAATTTCTTATGCGTCAGCTCACCAACGATCGGTTCAGGTTCGGGTTTAGCCTCTTCCACTGGTTTTGACGGTTCAAGCAGTGGTTTTACCTCTGGCTGAAGTATTTCCTTAACGATTTCCGCGCCGACCATCACGAGAGCCCCATGTTTATCCTTCAAACCCTGAATGACTTTTTCAACAGCCGTCTCGACATTCTCAGACGAGAGAATGAGATTTAGCGCTTCTTCAGTCAGCAGGAGACTCTCTCGAGCAAATTTCCTCGCAATCTCCGCAGTTTCCAAAATCATCACCTCAAGGAGAAAGAAAAGCAAAAATTTCCGGACCAACCAGAGAAAGAATCGCATCTTCTTGAACCAGTGCCTGAACCTGCAGCGGATGAATATTGAGTTTTATTTCCTTTGTTCGTCCGTATCTCCCTCTGTTAACAAGTCTGGCGCAAATTATTCCTAAAAGGTCTAACTCTGCAATCAAATCTTGTACTCTTCTGCTCGTGAGCACATCCGTTCCGCTCTTGTGGCATATCATCTTGTAGTACTCGTAAACTTCACCTGTTGTAACAGGCCTTGGTTTTCTTTGTGCTAGAATGGAAATTGCAAGGAGCACGAGTTTTGATTGCAGCGGAAGAGTTTTTATTACCTCGACTATATGATCCTGTTCTATCGTTTCATGAGCTTTCCTGACATGCTCAACCGTAACCGTCTCCGCGCCTTCCTCTTCGGCGATTTCTCCCGCAACCCTGAGAAGATCAAGAGCTCTTCTAGCATCTCCGTGTTCCCTTGCCGCGTACGCCGCACAAAGCGGAATAACACCTTCCGCAAGCACACCATCACAGAAACTCATCCTCGCTCTCTCTTCCAGAATGTCTCTCAACTGATTGGCATTATATGGTGGAAAAACAACTTCTTCACCGCTAAGACTGCTTCTGACCCTCGCATCAAGCATGTTTATAAAACTCAGATTGTTCGATATACCTATGATGCAAGTTCTGGCTTTTTTAAGCTCTAGGTTTACTCTGGTGAGACTGTATAGAACGTCATCCCCTTCTTTTCTGACCAGCTTGTCTATCTCGTCGAGAACAATGACAACCTGCCTGTTCTCCGCATCCAATGTTTTGACGAAGGCCCGATAGACTTCATCCAAGGGCCACCCAGTCCTCGGAATTCTGGGGAGATTTTTTACAACTTCCGATTCCTTCATCTGATCTAGCAGCGTTTCGGCGAGAGATGCGAGAACGCGATAATGTGTGTTCACGATTTCACAATTGAGATAAAGGACATTCACTTTCATTTGCGAGTTTTTGCTCGCTTCTTCCAATTCTTTTCCCACATATCTGACCGTGGCCGTTTTGCCCGTCCCAGGCTTGCCGTAGATCAAAACATTTGAAGGTGTTTCACCTCTTAGAGGAGCCGCAAGTATTCTAGCCAGTTGTTTAACCTGCTCATCTCTATGGAGAAGCCTGTCCGGAATGTATGTATGTCGTAAAAATTCTCGGTTTTTGAATATCGGTTTCGTCCTCATGATATCCTCAAACAGGTTCTTTTGAATCAATTCCAGACACCTCCTCTCCAGCTGGGATTTCCCCCAGCTCGTTCATCCAGCCCTCAACGAACAACGAAAGCTGATTGATGAGAAATCTCTCCTCCAACAAAATGTTTTGGGCCTCCTCGGGCGAAAGCACGAATTTCAAAAGTTTAGTTAGCCTGCGATTGAGCAAAATTTTGAATAGGGATGATATGGATTTTGCCATGTCCGTATTTCCTTTCTTGATGAGACTGATTATTGTTCGGCGAACGTTCTCGTAAAAATTCTCCGGAAGCTGCTGCAGAGAATCGCTCATCTCCTCTGCGAGTATTTTCTTTTTGATCTCGGTCACTGTTATTGTCTCCACCTCGGCAAGACCTTTCTCCTCAAAAACTTCTGCCTCCCAGCGCCATAGTTCTGCCCTTTCTCCAGCCTCAAACGGTCCAAGAGTCTTTCCGCCGACCTCCACCTGATCAACATCTTGAAGAAACTTTACCACTAATTTCATTCATTTCACCCTGGCGATAAGCCCTTCTTTCGGAGCGTACAATGTCCCCCTCTTTTTTTCTTCCTCTATGACATACTCCACAAAGTCCTCGTCTATTCTTTTTTCAAGCGCGATACGTTTGACCTGTTCTACTGGTGCCGCGCCACCGTACTCCTTTTCGAGTTCCTCTATTATTTGAAGAACAGTCATCAACTTTTCTCTTTGACTCCTTGGCATTCCAGTCATCACCGTGTCGATATCCACGACACCAGCTTCGACATCCAGACCAACCTGTTTCAGACAGTAGTCGACGAGCTGTATCGCCTTTCTCGCGTCCTCGACTGTCACTTTTTGGCTGAATCTCATTCTGGCATGCGCTTTTGCCAGTCTGATTATCGACTCCAGCTGCCTCGCCGTTATCGGGAGTGGATGTCCTTTCTGGCTGGCTATTCTTCTCTGTTTAGTGTAGAAGTCTTGGATGAGCTGCTGCGCTTCTTTATCCGTGAACGCCGGATGTACGTTCTTTTTGGCGTATATCACCATTTTTCTGAGAAGATCAGGCGGAATTGGCGCCTTCAGCGATCTTGGTTTAGAATGAATTGAAATGATGTGCTTGGTAAGTCTGGCGTCGTCTACCTCTTTTGGGTCATCCCGAAGGATGAATATTAGATCAAACCTTGAGAGAAGAACTGGGTCCAGCGGGATCTGACTTGCAAAGTTCATGTTCGGATCGAATCTCCCGCCTTTTGGGTTTGTTGCAGCGAGAACGGCGGCTCTTGTGTTCAACCTAGCGACTATGCCTGCCTTAGCTATGCTTATCGTCTGTTGCTCCATGCTCTCTAGAATCGCCGCAGAATCCTCTTTATCCATCTTTTCGAATTCGTCAATTGCCGCAAGCCCCCCATCGGCAATCACAAGGGCGCCCGCTTCGAGCGTCCACCCGCTTCCTATTTCATCCCTCACAGCGGTTGCCGTAAGACCCGCTCCAGTCGATTTCATCCCAGATGTATAGACCCCCCGAGGAGCAACGCTCGCAACCCAATTGAGGAGCTGGCTTTTAGCCGTTCCTGGGTCTCCACTGAGCAATATGTGAATATCTCCACGCACCCTTGACCCATCTGGCAACTCTACCGGATCACTTCCGAAGAGCTGAAGAGCAACCGCCTCCTTTATGATCTCGTGACCACTGATCGCCGGAGCTATCGATTTGATGATCTTATCTGTTAGCTCTGGATCTTTTATCAATTCTTTTATTTTTTCCTCGTCTTCGGGGGTTAACTCAGCTTCCTCTGCGCCCTTCTTTGGAACCTCAATGTGGTTGACTATGAAAACCATCTTCAAAATCTTTTCCTTCTTTCCGAATTTTTGAAAAGGCTGAACGTATCCGGTAGCGATCACGTAATCTCCGGGAACGGCACGATCAACAAAATCATCCCTGACTATTCCATCGAGATGTCTAGGCATCCGCCCGCCTTTCAGCTTTGAGGGAAGATCCTGAAAGCCCAGACTCTGCCAGTCGCAGAACTCTGTGTTCTCAAGAACCAGTTCAAACGCGTTAGCCCCCCTTGCTTTGCAGTTTGGATTTTCACAAACTAGGGGTTCTATCAGATAATCCCCGATCTGCTCCCTGCGGTACTCCTCACCGCACCTCTTGCATCTGAAGGTGGCAATCTTTATTTCTGGCCTTATCTCGCTTGCCCTGAGAAGAATTCCCTCAATCTGGATGAACTTCCCCATGTCTTTCGCTCTGATGTCTTTTATGTCCACGGACTTGTCAAGCGACTTTACCCTGAGCTTCATGCCTGGGATTTTCGTGATGCCTTCCAAGAGAGAGTCCGACAAACGGAAGAATTCTTTCGGATTCTCTAGCAAAAACTTCGCGAGTTTCTCATCGGATTCGACTATCTCATCGTAGGTAACCACTACGGATTTCTGACCAGATGCGACGGCTTTTCTTATTTTCTTTTCAAAACTCGAGCTGTACAAGAAATTTTCGAGTATCTCACGTAGATCGCTGTTAGTCAACGCCATCACCTCTCGGGTCTGGAAAAATGATTGTGTAAGGGTATTTATTTCTTGTAGTTAAAATTTTGTATTCAGCTAAAATATTCTTGTATAAAAACGTTATCCTATTTTCAAGTATGAATACAAAATTTAAACCAGTTGAATAGCCAAGGTGTTTAGAGAATGATCGCGAGACTCTTACCGCCATACTCTCCCCGATTAAAACTATTTCAAGAAGAATAGAGGTGTTTTCAGGGAGAGGGGTGCTGGAATGTATTCTTTTATAAGAAACGATTTTTAATTTTCAGAAAAATTTGAAAGAGTCGAGAACTTTTCTCCTCCTTTCTTCCAGTGGAATCAGTGGAAATCAGTGGAAAGAATGGTTAAGCGAATCTTATGAACTCGTATGCCTCGACAGCAGATTCAAATCCATAGTGAACTTTCTGATAGTCTTTTCTGAAATCCGCAACCTCGATGGCGATTTTTTCTTCCGGCTCGCCGTCGATGACAACTCTCCTTATAAATCTCGCGATTTCTCTCATCTCCGATTCCTTCATGCCGAGCCTAGTGACTTCTGCGGTACCCATCCGTATACCTCCGGGATTCTTATAATGTCGACCGTGCCTCGGATCCCAAGGTAAAAGATTCCGGTTGAGGATTATGTTCGCTCTCTCGAGTTTGGCCTCTATCGTTCCCCCATCTCCGATGTCCGAAACATCCACCAGCACTGTATGGGATTTTGTGAAACCCAGTTCTGGGCATAACACCTTAAACCCTTCTCCATAAAGCGCCTTGGCCAAAGTTTGAGCGTTTCGGATTATCTGAGTAGCATAATCCTTTCCAAATTCCATCATCTCGGCGAGTGCAACGACGAGCGCCGCTACTGCGTGGAGGTGGTGATTGCTGACCACCCCGGGGAAAACCGCCCTGTTTATAGCATTTGCCAGCTCGGCCGTGCAGAGGATCATCCCATGCTGCGGTCCAGGAAGGGTCTTGTGAGTGCTACAGGTCATTACCTCTGCTCCCTCCCGCAGAGGATCTTGGAACTGGCCGCCTGCGATCAAGCCGGCCACATGCGCGGCGTCATACATCACTCTTGCTCCAACGTCCTTGGCAACCCTCGACAATCGTCTTACAGGGTGTGGGAAAAGAAACACACTTCCTCCAAAGACGACAAGCTTGGGCTTGGCTTCCTTTATCTTCTCCTCCGCAGCATCCTCATCTATGTTCATTCGTTTTTCGTCGAACGGAAGATATTCGATCTCCAAACCGTGAACACTTCCTGCAGTCCCTCCAAACTGTTTTTTTCCCATACTTATGTGGCCGCCATCCGCTATCGACAAACACATCATCTTGTCTCCGGGCTCCGTTAGCGCGGTGTATGCCGCAAGATTCGCGGTGACTCCAGATATTGGCTGAACATTTGCATGTTCCGCCCTAAAGAGTTCTTTCGCCAGTTCTATCGCAATGAGCTCAACTTTATCTATGAACACACAGCCCGCGTAGACCCTTTCCCCAGGCCACCCCTCCGCATACCTGTGCTGGAAGTCGCAAATGAGCATCTCTCGAACCGCTGGACTCGTTATATTTTCGCTCGCAACAAGCGGAATGCTCCTCTTTAACCATTCGTGATGCTTTTGCACAAATTCCAATGTTTTCCTGTACGCCTCTCTTCCGTTCATCCGATCAGCTCCTCTATCGCTTTTCTGCTCACCGGCGCCTCCATGGGTTTTGCGGATATTTCGATCGCCTCCTCAGGATCCTTCAAGACGTGACCTGTCGCAACACACACTATCATCTCATCTTTATTTATTTCCTCCGCCTCCAAAAGCTTCTTCAGACCAGCAACCGAAGCCGCACTAGCTGGCTCTATCCCTATTCCTTCCAGTCTAGCAACCATCTTCTGCGCCTCAACTATCTCCGCATCCGAAACCGCTTCAGCCGTTCCACCCGATGCCCTTATCGCATGCAATGCCTTGGGACCATTAACTGGATTTCCGATTCTTATCGCCGTCGCTATCGTTTCTGGATTTTTAACGGGAACAAATTTCTTCAAATTTTTCTTAAAAGCGTCGACGATCGGCTTTGCCCCTTCCGCCTGTATGCCAGTCATCTTTGGGATCTTTTTGATAAGTCCAGCCATCTTGAACTCCACGAACCCCTTATAAATCGCCCAGATGTTTGCACAGTTGCCCATCGGGACGATAACGCGATCTGGAACCGACATCCCGAGCTGTTCAACTATTTCAAAGCCTATCGTTTTCTGCCCCTGCGGCCTAAACGGATTTATCGAATTGAGTAGGTAGATATCTTTCCTCTCAGCACATAGCTGTCTGAGAATGTCAAGCGCCTCATCAAAATTTCCTCTTACAGCCACTACTTGCGCTCCATGGACGAGCGTCTGTGTAAGCTTACCAAGTGCAACTTTTCCCTTTGGTAAGAGAACTAGACATTTGAGGCCTGCTCTAGCGGCATAAGCTGCGAGCGAAGCGGAGGTGTTCCCCGTAGAAGCGCACGCAACCGTCTTCACTCCGAACTCAAGAGCCTTCGTGACACCTACGGTCATCCCTCGATCCTTGAAAGACCCGGTCGGATTCGCTCCCTCAAACTTCAAATAAAATTCCTCGATGCCGAGCTCTCGGGCGAGCCTCACACATTTTATGAGAGGTGTCCCACCCTCGCCTATTGAAACTATCTTCGAGTCATCGATTATCGGTAGAAAAGCCCTATATCTCCACACCCTTAGGTCGCCGCTCATTGGATATTTTTTCAGATTTTTCCTCAGCTCTTCTTTTGTGAACTCCACTTCTAAGAGACCGCCGCATTTCGGGCATTCGTATATCCGCTCGTCTACGTCGAACTTTGCATGACACTCGAAACACTCCAATCTCATTCGCTTCCCCTTCTCCTTTCAACGTCCGGAGGATAAATAATGAACCTCATCCGAGTGAGCGATGAATTTCCAGGATATCTGCGAGTATCGAACTAACCGTCTCCATCGGTCCTGCCCCAAAGCCCGCAATCGATATCTCGCGGGCGAGATCTAGCTTAAACGTGATCGCGTTAAGAGTTCCGCCTACTGAAAGTGGATGGCCGAGCGGAACGAGTTTCGGTGAAACCTCAAGTTCTCCTCTTCTTGCCACGCCCACCAGCTTTAACGCATATCCTGCCTCCTTCGCCAGCCTTATCGCTTCTGGCGTCACCTTACGGATTCCCGTAATTTCAACATCGCTCAGTTTCAAATCACCACCAAGAACCGCATTGTGGAGAATCAACAGCTTGGCTGCAGTGTCTATCCCGTCGATGTCCAGGCTTGGATCCTTTTCCGCAATTCCTAGTTCTTGGGCTTCTCTAACCACCATTTCGAGCGGAACGTTCTCCTCCTCCATTCTCGTGAGTATGTAGTTTGTCGTTCCATTGAGTATTCCCCTGATCTCCAGAATCTCGTTTGAAGACATCAGACGTCTAGCCAAAGATATGACCGGAATTGCCCCACCAACCGATGCCGAATATCTAAACTCGACGCCTTTTTTTCTGGCTAGACTGTCGAGCTCTTTGAAGGCTACGACGAGCGGTCCTTTGTTTGACGTGACGACGTGTCTGCCGGCTTCCATCGCCTTCCTTATGTGACTCAGCCCGGGCTCTCCAGTTTTTATATTTGTGGGAGTCAACTCAACAACCAAGTCGGCATCAACTGACTCTATCACTTCTAAGGCACTTCTTCCCGCCTTTGCCCCTGGATACTTCTCGATTTTTTCTCTTCTTTTCGCAAGATTCACGAGCGTCTTCATATCCAATCCTCTTGCCTCGACGGCTGCCCCGCTGTCATCCACAGCTGCAATGATTTTCGGAGCAAATCCTTCATGCTCACGCAGGATTTCTGCTTTCTCAGCGAAAACCTGAACGAGCGCCCTGCCCAAATTCCCAAAACCTATGAGTACTATCCTCATCCTGCGCCCTCCACCGATTTTATCAGAAGAAGATCTTTCTTTCTGCAGAAGTCTTCGAGCTCCACAAGAGCCCTCTGCAGGCTTTCGAGATCTTCTGCCGCAACCGTTATTCTGGCTGAAGATTCTTTACCAAACTCGCCCATCAGAAGGCTGAGATCGGAGACGCTCAATCCCGATATCCTGTTTAACCTATCTATCAGCAATCTTATGTCCGCGTGGACGACGTGCCCAATCAGAACGACCGTAGACCTAAGTGTGTATACTTTTTCTCCAACCTCTCTCACCATTATTTTCCTGGATTTGAGCTCTTCCAGGACCCTATTCAATCTGACCTTATCTCCTATCTCGAAAACGAGCATCACCGGAACCCTTCCGGTTGGTGTTTTCTTTGTTCTTTGGTGAATAATGCTCTGGATGTTTCCACCAAACTTCGCTATCGGCTCGAGTGCTCTCAAAAGCTGTCCTGGGACGTCCTCAAGCTCCAAGACCATTCTGACTATCATCGCTCTCCGGCTAACCCTTGCAACGCTTTTTATTTAACTTTGCCTGAAATCTCGTCAAGAATATCCCTGCTCTTCAGAGCGCACCTTCCATTCTCGAAAAAATCGCATTCCTCGCAGCATTCTCCTTTTTGATCACATTCCTCAAACAAATAACAGTTCGGACAACATCTTGGCATCCCAACCACCAAAATTCAATTTTCTTTTTTGTTATCCCCTTATTTAAATCTTTGATTTAGAGTTTCATCGGAAGCAGAGTCGATTTGGTATGGACGTTCTCAAGAAATTTGATCCATGGGGAGACCCTCTCTGCACCTGCCCCCCAAAATATGGGCTAAACCCATATACCGGATGCGAACATCGGTGCGTTTACTGCTACATCACATCATACATCCCTCATGCGTTCAAATGTCGACCGAAAAAAGATCTCATCAAAAGACTTGAGAAGGATCTCGCAGTGGCAGACAAAAGAATGTTTGTTAGCATGTCGAACAGTTCCGACCCATATCCTCCCCAAGAGAGAAGGTTATTCCTTACGCGAAAGTGCTTAGAGATCCTCCTTAAGCATGGAATGAACGTTCAAATCATAACGAAGTCGGACCTCGTCGTTCGAGATTGTGACATCCTTTCAGAGGTACCTTCGGTTGTTAGCTTCACGATAACAACGCTTGACGAGAGGGTTGCGAAAAAGCTCGAGCCTGGAGCGCCCTCGCCGAAGAACAGGCTAAAAGCCATGCAAAAGCTCTCCGCGGCCGGGATCCCCGTCACTTTGAGATTAGATCCCATCATCCCTGGTTTGAACGATGATGAAATCGAGAAAATAGTTTGGGCAGCCGTAGAAGCCGGAGCAAAACATGTAACCTCTTCGACGTTCAAGCCTAGACCAGACAGTTGGAGCAGATTCTCGCTGGCTTTTCCGGAAGAGGCAAAAAATCTCCACGCGTACTTCTTCGAACACGGCTGGAAACATCACAACGCCCGTTATCTGCCGAGAAAGTTAAGGAAGAGCTTGATGGAAAGGGTGGAGAAAATTTGCGTTGAAGAAGGAGTGACATTCGCCAGCTGCAGAGAGGGATTTTCCTTCAAGGCTCCAACTTGTGACGGCTCACATCTTCTCAAAAGCTGGCGGCCTGTGCATGTTTGCTGACGAACAGCTTTTGGAGCACGTAGAAAGGAGCGGTTGGAATCCTCCATTCTGTCGCTTTTACGAAATCGGTTGTCGCATCGATTGGCAGGAATCTATTAACTTCATCTGGATTTAGGGGTAGGGAAACCAGCCCGGTGCTGGGGTTCAGGCTCATCGGCGCCAAAAGAAGGCCTCGCCTGATCCTCAGCTCGGAGAGGAGGCTTTCGCCCGATTCTCTGACGATTTTTACTTTTGATCCCTGCCAAACGATTTCTGCGTCCGGAAGGCGCTCGCGAAGATAGCCCACCACAGCCACCGTAAGCTTCTGGTGAAGCTCGTCGAGAGCGGACGGATTTCCCATCCAGATTTCCTGCGGAATTCCCTCAAGGGGAAGCACAAGATCAAAGCCGAGATTTCCATCGTATTTCAGCCAGAGGTCTACGCCAATTTCTTTGAAGCCCTCCAGAACATTTGTGGTTATCTCTTTGGCTTCAGATATACCTCCTTTGACGGCACGAACTGCCCAGACGAGATCTCTCCCGACGGGTTCCAGTCCGGGCGCGTCGTACCGCCAGTATGTGCCGTAGAAAGCAATCGCTCCCTGTTTTAGAAGAAAGTCCAGAGCTGTGCTGTCTATCTTCATGGGAATTCTCTGATCTCCCACAGTGATGTATCTCTGGATAGACTTCACTCTTCTGTTGTATACTGCTCCCTCTCGCACCAAGCCATCGGAAGGACTCATGTAGTTTGCGAGCGCCCTCCGAACGTCCGTCCGCAGGTAGTATCGCATACGATTCCCGATTTTAAGTTGTACGTCAGAAGCCCGGTTCTTTTTGGAGAGAGGGGTAGAGGAACATATTCCCACCATCCACACGAGTTTGAATCCGAACCGGTTTTTATCTTCGGAACCAGACCCCTTCATTTCCACTGGAGATTTATCCTATTTTTTGGCAAAGTATTTATGATAATAAAATATCATAACCTTAGAGAATGAACGAATTCGATCTGGGCTGGATAATCGGCTTCATAGAGTGTGCGGGAAGCTTTACAAAAAACACAATCATCATAGCGAAGAATGGAAAGAAATACATCTACGTGACACCACAATTTTTCCTAACGTTAAGTGACCCTTCCGCAGTGGAAACCGTTCAGAGACTTTTGAGGATGGGGAAAATAACCCTCGGCGGAAGGAGACTCGAAATAAGAAGGAAAGAAGAGCTTTTGAGGTTCGCAGAGCTCCTTTCTGGCCGGCTCAAAACAGACAGGCGGCAGAGAGAGTTTGAAAGCTGGGTCAGGCTTCTGCTCCAGTGGAAAGAGAGGGGTAGTAGGCATACATCAGAATAAAAATAAAAGACGAGGGAGAGTAAAACCTGTGGAGGAAAAACTCAGATTGGCGTTAAGGGGAACGCAGGAAGTAGTCACGGAGGGAGAGCTTCGTCAAGTTATCTCAAGAGGAAGATTCTCAGCATACTGCGGTTATGAGCCATCTGGAAAGATACACTTTGGGCATTGGTTGACCGTGAAGAAACTTCGAGATCTGCAAGAGATTGGAGCCAGAGTGGTGGTTTTACTCGCGGACCTCCATGCATATCTCAACCACAAAGGAACGCTGGAGGAAGTGAGAAAAATCGCCGAGTATAACAGGGAATGCTTTATCGCTCTCGGTTTGAATCCAAATAAAACAGAGTTTAAACTCGGGTCGGAGTTCCAACTCACGCCGGAATTCATGTTCGACGTTCTCAGAATGGCAACCGGCACGACTCTTTTGAGAGCGAGAAGGTCGATGACGGAAATAGCTAGAAAACTTGAAGATCCAGACGTTGCGCAAGTTCTCTATCCTCTCATGCAGGCGTTAGATATCGCGCATCTCAAAATAGATGTAGCGGTCGGAGGAATGGATCAGCGGAAGGTTCACATGATCGCCCGCGAAAAACTGCCGGATCTCGGATATCAAAAACCAGTCTGCCTCCACACACCGCTTCTCCATGGGCTCGATGGCGCGGACAAAATGTCCTCAAGCAAACAAAACTTTGTGGCTGTTGATGATCCACCGGATGAGATAAGGCGGAAAATACAGAAAGCATACTGCCCACCGAAGATCGTGGATGGAAATCCAGTGGTAGAATACGCCGAGCACATAGTTTTGGCAGAGCTCGGAAAACTTGAGATAGAGAGGCCGGAGAAATACGGGGGGAGACTCGTCATTCAAGATGTTTCAGAGTTACGCAAACTTTATTCTGGAGGAAAATTACATCCGGCAGATCTGAAGTCGGCTGTCGCGGAAGCCGTTGTTGAGATTTTAGAGCCGGTCAGACGGCATTTTGGAATCGATTGACCAAGGATAAACTATAAAAACACCACAAGCCTGTTTTTGAAGAAAGAGGTGAGAAGTTGGCCGAAACGAACGCTGCACCGTTGGGCTTGATGGGGTTTGGTCTGACCACGGTTCTGCTCAACCTCCATAATGTGGGGCTTATTCCCCTCACGTCTATGATTTTGGGAATGGGAATTTTTTACGGTGGTCTGGCTCAGCTTATCGCCGGAGTGATAGAGTCGAGAAAGGGAAACACGTTCGGAACTGTTGCCTTTTGCTCATATGGTCTTTTCTGGCTTTCGTTTGTGGCGTTGCTCATTCTGCCAAAAATGGGGCTGGCTGATGCGGCGAACTCGCATTCGATTGGAGCCTATCTGATTATGTGGGGGATTTTTACGCTTATAATGTCTGTCGGAAGTCTCAAAATGAGAAAAAGCGTTCAGGTGATTTTCTTTTCGCTAGCGATCTTGTTTTTCCTTTTGGCGTCGGCAGAGTTTGCTGGGAGCGAGATTTTGAAAAGGATTGCCGGAATTGAAGGCATTTTCTGCGGGCTGAGCGCGATCTACACGGCTGTAGGGGAGATTCTGAACGAGGTTTATGGGCGCGAAGTCCTTCCAGTCTGATCGGACTGTTTTATTGCCTATTTCTCCGAATTCTACGTATTTTTCGCAAGTGGGCAATCTTATCGCGCACAAATATCAGAAGCATCCCGATAAATGCTAAGATGGAGACGGAATTGGCGAGGTAATGAATCGGTGTCTGCACGTAAGTTAGAATGATCTGGTGAGAGCCTTTCTCAAGCCATATCGAGATGAATCCATCATGGTTTTGGATCTCTCTTTCCTGACCATCAACTGTTGCTCTCCAATGTGTGCTGTAAGAGTGTGAGATGAAAACATATCCATCAGATGAAGTTCTCACATTGATTATCTTTTCGTGTGGTTTGAACGAAACTAACTCGTACTCTATGTGTTGCTTCTGGGCGGGAGAAATAATATGTGAAAACAGATCGCATAAGAATGCTTTCTCGGCTTCATTCTTATGATATGCCGCATGGAAGAAGAGGTTGTAGCCGATGAACACGACATCTCTGTTTTCGATTTTCTTGACCCCCACGATTGTGCATGTAACATCACTTGTATGCTTGATAACCAACCAGTTCTCATCCAGCCCTCTATAATGGACGGTCACCCAAGGACCATTCTCATAGACGGGAATGAGCTTTGAATCCAGGGGAAACCTCGATTGTATCACATGAATTGAACCGCTGAAACTGTCTTTCATCGATGATACAGATAAAAACTCCTCCTCTGGGCACTCATCCATGCAAACAAAGAGATACCCACCGCTGATAACATATTCACGTAAAAGTTTCTCAGCTTCAGATTTGGTGTGATATTTAAATCCCCACAACACCATCCCTTCATACTTTTTAAGCTCGCTCAGTTCGTAATCGTCTACATATTGCTTGCCTGCGCGGAAGGTGATGTTCTCCGGAGAAAGTTCCGAAAGCACTTCGGATATACAATTTTTCTTGTAGTTGGCATCCCCACCTATTATCAAAAAGGTCCGCAGTGGTTGCACAAATCCATTTCGCCCCAAGTACCTCAGGACGGTATAATTATCTAGGACTACAACCACTTCAAAATTGTCCGTCGCAAGAAGGTTGTTTAACATGTTTTCTTGTTCAGGTCCGGGTGGAACAACAACAAACTCAACATTGCCACGGCCGAACTGCTTAAGGAAGATCTCATTTTCTCGGTATAATATGGCTTCTTTCGTAGCGTAACTTGTGGACCATTCCATGATGGGTTTGCCGCTGAGGATTGGAGAATATGCGTGGATGGGTGGGCCATGGCTATACAAAAAAGCAATCCTTGCGCCGCTTTCAAGTGGCTGATTTTCGAGCCAACGACACGTAAGTATGAATGCATTATCATCAATGGATGGCCACTCTTGCTCCCATGGAGTCCTGCCAATTCGTGGATACACAAACGAGTAGTAATCATAAATAGATACAATCACCAGCAGGGAAATAAGCAAAACCCCGATCATCCGCCATCTACAGGCTTGAGCGATTTGTTCTTTAATTTGAATGAGTGAGAGATAAACCAATCCAGTTAGCGCAAGGGAACATAGTAACAGGGCTCTTTCGGGATAAGGAAGTAGCGTTCTAAGTAAAGGAATATTATTATAAACGGGTGAGTTAGGGCCAACTGCAATCAATATTCCAATTGCAAACACAGCCCAGAGCGTCAAAGATTCTTTTCTTGTTTTTCTTGAAGCTAAACAGAGCACAGATAACAGTAGCGGTAGTATGCCAAGGTAATGGGAATTTGGTTCGACCTTCCTTTTCACGATATCCGATGGATTCACGCTCCGAAGCAGGGTCTCCCAGTGTGTGGCAGGCAGGGCCAACAAGCCTTCCTCCGTGAGGTAAGGAATCCACCAAAAGCCCGTCAGCGACATGAACAGAAGCACAGAACAGAGTAAAAATACGAATTGTCTGTAAGAACCTTCGTATCGACTGGTGTTATGAATTGATCCGGCTCTATGATTCAAAATTTCGATGAGGATGAAGACAAAAGCATAGGCTATTCCTCCGATAAGAGCCAGTATACCAAAGGTTGCATGAAATAGGAAAGTTGAGGCAAGCGATATGCCATAAATTATTGCGATAGTTTTTTCTGGCTTTCTTAGTAGCTTCGTTAAAAAAGCAAAGGTAAGTGGAATAAATGCGATGGAAAAAATGGCGGCTACCTCTCCATCCCTAAAGATAAAATCGATTGTGAATGGGTTGAGAGCATAAATTAGCGCTGCCCCAATGGCCAAGATGTTATGGCCACCCTTCAATAGCTTTAAGAAAAAGTATGTGAAAATTGCGGCCAAAACAAAACCCAAAATCAGAGATAGTTTGAATGTTGAAGCTATATCGTCTACCGCGAAGTCTATAGTAGCTATCACCAAGTAGCTTAAGGGTGAGTAATAGTGGAATTGATGTACACCGCAATTCCAGTTGTCATCCCAGTCTACATGATATTGTCCGGTTAGCCAGCGTTTCAATATTTCAGTTTTATATGCATGAAAAGGCACATCCCAACCTGGAAGAGGACTTGTGAAAAGCGGATGGAAGAGCAAAATGATGACCGCGGTCAGACAGACACAAATTGCAATTTGTTTGAGCATTTTTCTCATACAATATATCCCGTAAGCTTTTTTGGTGATTTAGCCGTTGCTGATTTATTTTGGAGATGTTTTTACTACTCGTCCAGCATTGGATTTATCATTTCTCTAGCTTGATGGAGCCGGGGGCCGGACTTGAACCGGCGAAAAGCGGATCTGCAGTCCGCCGCGTTAGCCTCTCCGCCACCCCGGCAACCAATCTTTCAGTACCTTCCGGCTCTTATTTCTTTTACGTCCTGCTCAAACTTTCTGTAAGCTTCGGTCTGTTTGAGCTTTTCGATATCTCGCCTGTATAAACCATCTGAGAGTTTTTGTCCAGTCCTCTTTTCCCACTCCTCGATTGAAATCCCCTGGCTTTCCATGTCTTTATCCCTGTACCACTCTGGAATCACGTTAAAGGCACAGAATGGCACAATTCTGTCGTCAGTCATGACGTAGTGGATGCAGCATCTCTTAACCCTCTCGATGTCATAATTGTAGAGATCCATGAAGTGCATCATCCCAATGAAAAGCGATTTCATATGGAACTTCCCAAGCGCATCGTAATTATGTCTGACGAAAATCTGGTAAAGGATTTTGTTTATGTCGAGATCTTTTGGTTTGTTCTTTTTGTCGATGAATTTCCCGATTGAGAAAAGAAGTTGTAACTTGACTAAAGTCTTGCTCTTTCCGCTTTTCAGTTCTTCAGTTTTCTGCTTGAGATATTCAAGGAAGCCCTCCACATCTATAAACCTGGTTATGGGAATCATCTTTCCGTTGTCTCTGAAGATATAGGTGGCGGCTCCGCAGGCGAAATGTGAGCTCAACTCATACATCGGTCTGCCGGTCAGGGCTTCAACAAACCGGCTTATGATGAGAGCGGTCGGAACAGGGAAAAAATCTTCCATCGTTATCTGCCCATCCGTCTGCTCTTCAAGTCTTTTGATAACATCCGGAATCGTTATTCTGTATTTGTCTCTTTCATCCCTCGGCATTCTACCCACAAGCGAAACCGGTTGGAAGTTCACGCTCCTTATAATGTCGATGTTCTTGAAAGCATACTTTACGATATCTCCGACCTCATGATCGTTTACACCCCTGATGACGGTGGGAACCAGAACGATCCCAAGTCCCACTCTTCGAGCGTTCTCGAGAGCGAGCGGAAATTCCCAGTGGTTTTTTGGATTCGTCCGCTCGCTTACTCCGTCAAAGCTCAAGTAGAGTGTGTTAACACCGGCTTCCCGAACAGCCTTAACAAGTTCAGGATTGAAGGCTAACCTGATTCCGTTCGTGTTCAGCTGGACGTGGTCAAAACCATAGGATTTTGCCAGCTTTATGATGTCGACGAGATCGTTGCGTAAACAGGGCTCTCCTCCAGTCAGTTGAACAGCGTTGCACGCAATCGGTTTCTCGCTTTTTAGAACCTTGAACATTTCCTCGATTTGAGAGATCGTCGGCTCGTAGACATAACCAAGACGCTGCGCATAGAAGAAACAATACCAGCAGGAAAGATCACATCTGTTCGTTAGCACAACATTGGCTAAGGTTGTATGGCTCATGTGGAGTCTGCAGAGACCGCAGTCCTCCGGGCAAACAGGCGCTTCTTTCGTTATCTGCGGGTTCTCAACTCCACGTCCGTCGATCGCATAGCGCTCAGCTCTCCTATACCACCCATAAGAGCCGAGATAAAGATCCTCGAATTCACCATGCTCCGGGCAGGACTTCTTTATCCAGACTTTTCCGTCGGATTCATAGATCGTTGCGGGTATTCTCTTGAGGCATTCCGGACAGACAGATGTTGTTTTCTTTATTTCCATCTTCGTCCAAATCAAAGGCGTGAACGAGCTTTTTTAAGATATAACAAACCAATCAGAGTATGAAAAGTATGAAAGATGTGGTGGAAGTGCTTAGGGATCTTGGTGTGACGGAATATGAGGCAAAGGTTTACGCGGCTCTTCTATCACTGGGTCCGGCAACGGCGGCCGAAGCGAGCTCCGCCTCAGGCGTTCCTTACTCCAAAATTTACGTAGTGCTCTCCAAGCTGGAAAACCGCGGATGGGTGGAAGCGCAGGGAGGACGGCCGGTGAGATATCTTGCAAGACCGCCGGCCGAAGCCTTGGAGATCCTTCTTTCGGAGGAGAGCAAAAGATTGAGAAAGCTGGCGGAGGAGGCAAGAGGTTCGCTGGAGTCCCTTTACAAACGTGGAGCGGAAATGAGGAAACCCGACGTATGGGTTATTAGGGGCTTGTCCTCTGTTGTCGGTAAAGCTGTTGAGATAATAGGACATGCGGAAGCCGAAGTCCTAGTTTCGCTTCCATATCTACCTGAAGGTGGAAAGGAATTTCTATCAATTCTCTCTTTATTGGGAGCGAAAGGAGTTTCCGTCAGAATTCTGTCGACCGGAGGGGCACGATTGAAGATACCCGGAGTTGAGATCAGAAAGAGGGAAAGGCTTTTCGGTGGGGGGGTGATTGTCGACGGCAGAGAAGTTTTACTGATTCTTGGACAGCAAAACGATGTCATAGGGATATGGTCGAACGAGCCCGGCCTAGCGCGTTTTGCCGAAGAATACTTTAATTATCTCTGGAAGGGAGCAAAGGTGTTATGCGGGAAGTCACAAAGACGGCGAGGGAGATTTTCCGAGAAAAAGAAGATTTAGCTAAACACGTGATCTCCCTGATTAAAAGACATGCCAGAGAAATCGGGGAAACGATAAAGATAATGAACTTCTGCGGAACGCATGAGTGGACGACCGTTCACTATGGAATTCGCTCGATTCTTCCTCCGAATGTTGAGATGGTTGCTGGACCCGGTTGTCCCGTTTGCATAACGCCAGCCGGCGATGTGGACCTAGCCGTCGAAGCAGCAATGGAAGGTATTATTTTGTATACGTATGGCGATGCCTTCAGGCTGAGAGGGAGTAAAAACCCGTTCAGTCTCCAGGAGGCGAAAGCAGCCGGAGCAGACGTTAGGGTAGTTTACAGTTTTCTTGATGCTGTGAGGGACGCGGAAGCGCATGGAAGAGAGAGTCTTTTCTTCGGTATAGGTTTCGAGACAACTGCTCCTAGCTATGCAATCCTTTTCGAGAGCGGAAAAGTTCCGAGAAATCTGAAGTTTCTCTCCGCCTGTCGCCTGACCCCGCCCTCCATGAAGTATGTTGTGGATTTTCATGAGGAGAAAGGATTGTTTCCGATCAAAGGGGTGATTGCCCCCGGCCATGTCTCAACGGTGATAGGTGCGTCCGAGTGGGGATTTCTGCCAAAAGAATACGGGATCCCCGTTGTTGTTGCAGGCTTCGAGCCGGTGGATGTTCTTCTTGCCGTTGAGCGAATTCTTCGGATGATAAGCGAGGAAAAGCCAGGGATCGAGGTTGAATATCGGAGACTTGTAACTTGGGAGGGAAATGTCAGAGCGAAGAGAGCAATAGAAAAAGTTTTCAAAGTATCTGGTGCTCGCTGGAGGGGACTTGGAGAGATCCCTAAAAGTGGCTTGGTTTTGCGAGAGGAATTCAGCGAGTATGAGATAGCTGGCAGGGGCAGTGAACTCGTCGAGAAGATGCCTCCGGGCTGCAGATGTGCAGATGTGATTGTAGGCGTGGCGAAGCCATCGGATTGTCCGCTCTTCATATCCAAGTGCTCTCCAACCAACCCGATTGGCCCTTGTATGGTCTCTAGTGAAGGAACTTGTTCGATATGGGCGAGAGAAGGGGAAAGGAGGAAATGAAATGTGCTGGGGTGTTCCCGCCAAGGTTGTGAAGGTCGAGGGTCTTTATGCCCATGTTGATTTTGGAGGTGTAAAGAAACAGGTGCTGGTTGGTGTTGAGGACATTAGGGAAGGAGAGATAGCAGTTGTGCATGCCGGTCTGATAATCGGCAAGATCGATGAGAAATCTCTCGCTGAGAATTTAGAATTTTACAGGGAAGTGATTGCGACAAACTTTATGGCAGAAGGTCTGTCCAGCGAGGAAGCAAGAAAGAGAGCAGAGGAAGAAATAAAGAAAATTCTCCAGAAATAGAAGCTTATTTAAATAATGAATTAAAATTTTGTCAGATGAAGCCAAGTGTGAAGATTTATACAACTCCGACATGTCCATACTGCCAAATGGCAAAAAATTATCTGAAAAAACTGGGCGTTGAGTTCGAAGAGGTCAATGTCGCCGAAGACAGAGAGGCAGCAATCGAGATGATAGAGAAATCCGGGCAGATGGGAGTCCCTGTTATCGACATAGATGGGCAGATAATAGTTGGCTTTGACAGAGAGGCAATAAACAGGGCACTCGGAATCAAAACCTGAAGATTGAGGAGTAAAGATCTTTATTCTTTTCGACGATTGGGGATAACTTCGGCTTTTCGGTGAATTTCACTTTTAATCCCCTGATTATCACCACGGGTTTTCTTCCCGAAGTTTCCCCCATGATGAGCTCGGCGGCGGAGGCAAGAAGGTCGACTAGAGAAATTAAGGTGATTCGCATGGGCCTGCCGAAGAGGTCAAGAGAGCCTCTGCAGTCGATAACCGGTTCAAAACCCGCATAACCGATTGCCTGTCCGATCGTTCCTAGCCTTAAGGGTCTAACAGTGCTGTCCGAGATCACGACCCCAACCCTCTTACCAGAGCGTTCTTTTATTTTTTTCATGATTTCGTTTGCAGCTTTGTTCGGATTGGAGGGGAGAAGGACGGCAAAGCCCGGCGGAGCGTTAGAGAGGTCGATCCCGGCGTTTGCACAGAGAAGACCACCCTTGAGGGTGAGGACTGCGCCCCCTCCTATTCCGAGGATTTCGTCTGCTTCTCTGATCACCATCTCGGCCAGTGGAGCAGAAATTTTAGCTCGTTTTGCAAGACTCTTTGCGCGAGGAGAAGGTCGAACATCTCTGAGTCTGATCATCCTCCCTTCTGCCACCGCAACGACCTTAGAACTCAAGACGAGTATGTCTTCATTTCTGATGCCTCCAGATTTTTTAGAAGCTTTAAGAATCTCCTCAACGAGATCGTCACCTGGTTTTATTACCGGAAGCCGCAGTCCTATGATCTCTATAACGTCGCCCGCCATCAGATTCTGAACGTTTTCGAAAGTTATAATAACCTTCCTGATTGAGAAAAACTGAATGATAGAAGTCACCTTTCATGGACGCGGTGGTCAGGGAGCCGTAACGGCCGCTAGGCTTCTCGCCGAAGCCGCATTTTTAGAAGGAAAATTTTGTCAGGCTTTCCCGACATTTGGAGCGGAGCGGAGGGGAGCCCCGGTTTGCGCTTTCGCTCGGATCTCGGAAAATCCGATTAGGTTACGCAGCCAAGTTTATTCACCCGATCACGTCGTTGTTCTAGACGCGTCTCTCCTTGGTGTGGTCGACGTTTGTGAGGGTCTCAAAGAGAATGGCTGGATAGTTATAAACTCCAAAGGTCTTCCGGGAAAGCTCGCTGGAAAGAACGTGGCAATCGTTGACGCAACTAAAATAGCCATAGAGGCGATTGGGCGTCCAATAGTGAACACGGCAATGCTCGGTGCGTTTGCAAAAATCACGAACGTCGTCAGTCTAGATTCGCTCATCAAAGTCGTAAACAAATATTTTGAAGGAAAAGGAGCAGTCGGGAATATGAATGCGCTGAGAATTGCCTATGAGGAGGTGAAGGTTGTTTGAAGCTCGAACCCGGCGCGGTCATAACCGAACCTGGGAATTCGGAGAAAAATGAAACAGGAGGCTGGAGGTCGTTTAGACCAGTTATCAAGGATGAGAAGTGTAAGCGTTGTGGGATATGCTGGATGTTTTGCCCGGATATGGCTATATCCCCGAAAGAGCCTTACCAGATAGATTACAGATATTGTAAGGGCTGTGGGATTTGCGCAAACGAGTGTCCCTTCAAAGCCATTGAAATGGTGGAGGAAGAGAAATGAAAGAAGTTTTAACTGGCAACGAAGCCGCAGCTCTTGGGGCGAAGCTCGCAAGGGTGCAGGTGATTTCGGCATACCCGATCACACCGCAGACGGTTGTTGTGGAAAAACTCTCAGAGTATGTGGCGAATGGGGAGCTTCAGGCCGAGTTCATGAAGGTAGAGTCTGAGCACAGTGCGATGAGCGCTTGCATTGGCGCTGCCGCGGCTGGGGCTAGGACCTTCACTGCAACGTCTTCTCAAGGGTTAATGCTCATGAGCGAGATGCTATTTGTCGCCTCAGGTCTGCGCCTCCCAATAGTGATGGCGAACGCAAACAGATCTCTTTCCGCTCCGCTTAGCATTTGGTGTGATTGGCAGGACACAATGGCGGTTAGAGATTCGGGATGGATACAGCTCTACTGCGAGAACAATCAGGAGATTCTTGACTCCGTTATTCAGGCCTTCAAGATAGCCGAGCAAACTCTTCTCCCCGTGATGGTCTGCTATGATGGTTACATTCTTTCCCATACGGTGGAACCAGTAGACATCCCAGAGCAGAAGGAGGTCGACGATTTTCTTCCACCATATTCTTATCCGTTTATGCTAGATCCCGGGAAGCCAGTCACCTTGGGAGCCGTGGGAACTCCTCCGTACTACATGGAGTTTAGGTACATGTTAGATCAAGCCCTCTTAGGTTCAAAAAAAGTGATTACAGATGTTGGAGAGGATTTCGGACGGAGATTTGGGAGAAGATATGGACTTTTGGAGGCTTACCGGTGTGATGATGCGGATTTTGTTATTGTCACGATGGGGTCACTTGCTGGAGCGGTTAAAGATGTGGTTGACGATTTGAGAAAGAAGGGTAAAAAAGTCGGTGTCCTGAAGCTCAGATCGTTTAGACCATTTCCATCAGACGAGCTGGCGGAGGCACTTTCAAACGTTAAAGCGATCGGTGTGATGGAGAAAGACATTTCCCTTGGAAGTTTCGGAGCTCTCTTCCTTGATGTTTTGGCTTCTCTTTCTTTGAATGAGGTAAGGTTACCTGCGGTCAATGTCATCTGTGGTCTGGCAAATAGGGATGTGACTTCCGAAGATATTGTCAAAGTTTTTGATATGATCGAGGATGTCGCGTCAAAAAGAAAGTCTGTGAAAGAAACTGTCTGGCTAGGTCTGAGGAAGGAGCTTTTGGAGGGGGAGGAAATATGAAGGCGTTTCCTGAGGAAGAGCTGATAGCGAGAGGCCACAGGGCCTGCGCCGGCTGCGGAAGCATTCTTGCCCTCAGGCATGCCATGAAAGCTCTAGGAAAGAACACCATAGTTGTTGCCTCCACCGGCTGTATGGAGGTTGTAACTTCTCCATATCCGGAAACATCTTGGAAGGTCCCTTGGATACACGTTGCTTTTGAGAATGCCGCGGCTGTTGCTTCCGGAATAGCGAGGGCGTTAAAGGTGAGGGGGAGAACGGACGTGAAGGTTGTGGCGATTGCGGGAGATGGGGGAACGGCAGATATAGGTATTCAAGCCCTCTCCGGAGCGGCGGAGAGAAACGAGAATATTATCTACATATGTTATGACAACGAGGCCTATGAGAACACAGGGATACAAAGGAGCGGGTGTACGCCTTTTGGGGCTTGGACGACAACAACGCCGGTTGGAAAGGTTATCAGAGGGGAAGACAGACCAAAGAAGGATATGCCGGCGATCATGGCCGCTCACGGTATCCCATATGTTGCGACGGCTTCGATTGCCTATCCTCTAGATCTGATAAAGAAAGTGAGAAAGGCCATGGGAATTGAGGGAACCTCTTACATACATATCCACGCGAGTTGTGTTCCAGGCTGGAGAATTCCTGAGAACAAGAGCGTGGAGGTTTGCAAAATGGCGGTTTTGAGCGGAGTTTGGATTCTTTACGAAATCGAAAAAGGAAAAGTGAATGTGACATTCAAACCGCCTAAACGTATTCCTGTCAGGGATTATCTAATGGCACAGGGAAGGTTCAGACATCTGAGCGATAAGGAAATAATAGAAATCCAGCGAATGGTCGATGAGCAGTGCAAGAAGTTTGGAATAGATTGATGTTTTTCAACTCAACTGGAAGCTTTTAGTATAGCTTCACACACCCTTATTGCTTGTGAAGTTTCCTTAGGGTCGTGAGTTCTCACAGCCGATGCTCCGTTGATTATAGCCATGATTGTAGCTCCAAGTGAACCGGCTAGCCTTTCAGCTGGATCGTCAAGTCCAAGGATTCTTCCGATGAAGGATTTTCTCGAAATTCCAACGCAGATCGGACGCCCAATTTTTTTCAGTTCTTTAAGTCTTGCTATGATTTCGAGATCTATCAGATCCGTCTTCGCGAATCCTCTATGTTTTTTGAAGGCTTTTCTTCCAAGCTTCTCAAGTCTAGCGGGCCAAGCGCCTATCGCGGGGTCGAGGGCAACGTTGGAAAGTCTAACTCCACTCAGTCGGCAAATTTTCAGGCTCTCTTTCCAAGCGGATTTGATCTCTTCGATTGTAGTCGTATCTCCCGGGTTCCTTTTTGCGGCCATTAGAATGAGCGAGCAATCGTATTTTGCGGCAACTTCGGCGACTCCCCTGTCTCTTTTTAACCCGCTTATGTCGTTTATTATCTCCGCTCCGGCTTCAACCGCCTCTTCAGCAACTTTGGAGAATTGTGTGTCTACGGATATTGGAACGTCCAACTCTCCCGCAAGCTTTCTGACAGTGGGTATCAATCTCTTTCGTTCTTCGTCTATAGATATCTGAATTGCTCCGGGTCCCGTTGCCCTGGCTCCGACGTCGAGGATGCAGGCGCCTTCTTCGACCATTTTCTCCCCAATTTTCAGAGCGTCTTCGATGGAACGTGCAACGGAACCTTGATAGAAAGATTCAGGGCTAAGGTTGATTATGCCAATCACCGCGACTGGCAGACCGTCACCTATCTTTATTCTCCCAAGTCTTGCCCTGTTTTTCATCAAAGTTATTCTACTTTTGTGGCTGAAATAATATTGATGACAGAGGTTTTGAAAGTGAATCCTCTGAGACCGGAGAAAGAGGTAATCGAGAGGGCGGCCGAAATTATAAGGAGAGGGGGAATTGTCGCTTTTCCGACCGAAACTGTGTATGGGCTGGGAGCGAACGCTCTTGACGAGAATGCTGTTAGAAAGGTCTTTGAGGTTAAACAGAGACCTGCGGACAATCCGCTGATCGTTCACATTTCGCGCCTCGACGACCTTTATCTTCTAGCGTCAGAAGTCCCAGAAATCGCAAACAAGCTTGTGTCTTCGTTCTGGCCAGGACCACTTACGATCGTGCTTCCGAGGTCGGAGATAGTTCCGGACGTGACGACAGGTGGTTTGTGGACCGTAGCCATCAGGATGCCGAGTCATCCTGTTGCTAGAGCTCTTATTGAGGCTTCTGAAGTTCCCATCGCCGCACCCAGCGCAAATCTGGCCGGAAAGCCAAGTCCCACATCCGCTTCACATGTTTTTCAAGACCTTGGTGGGAAGATAGAGATGATTCTTGATGGCGGAGAGATAATCCACGGAGTTGAATCCACGGTTCTCGATTTGACGACTTCTCCACCTACTCTTCTCAGACCGGGACCGGTGTCAGTGGAAGAATTAGAAGCTCTCATCGGAAAGGTCTCCCTTCACCCAGTGGTTGTCGGAGAGCCTGAGGAGGTCCTTGTTGCAAAGTCCCCAGGGATGAAATATAGACATTATGCTCCCGAAGCGGAACTCGTCGTTATCGAGGGACGCCCAGAACTCGTACGCAGAAAAATGGAGGAAATTCTGCTCGAGAAAAAAATGAAGGGTCTGAAGGTCGGTGCCGTGGTGACGGACGAAATGGCAAACTTGCAGGCGGACGTTGTGAAGGTTGTTGGGTCTAGGAAAAACGTCAGGGAAATCGCGAAAAATATTTTCAGGGTTTTGCGTGAGCTGGATGCCGAGGGGGTTCGTTTCGCCGTGATTGAGGGTATAGAGCCGAAAGGAATCGGGCTGGCTGTTATGAACAGATTGGTAAAGGCTGCGGGCCACAGGGTGATCAGAGTGTAAAAATTCTTTTCGCTGTTTAACAAAAGTTAAACTTTTAAGGTAAAAATTTAGACAAAATGTTAGAGAAATATGCAAAGATCGGACACTGAGAGGAAAATTTTGCTCGAGCTGCTTAAGGATAGTAGTAGGTCAATAGTCGAAATCGCTCGGGCTACAGGGATTTCAAGGCAAACGGTTGCGGCAAAGCTGAGACATCTTAAAGGCAAGATTCGCTTTACGATAAGATTGAACTCCGCCGATTTGGGACTTTCGACTAGGGCCTACGTTTTTATTAAAGAGAAACCAGATCCCGTTCTGCGAAAAAGACTGGAAGACGAAGTAAAGAAAATGAAAGAGGTCGGGAGATTTTACAGGCTCTTTGGGAGATACAGCAGCGTGCTAGAAGTGCTTGTTCGAAATGAGGACGAGCTCTCCGGCGTCATTCAAAAGATTCACAGGCTGGGAGGAATCGAGGAGACGGAGACGTTTATCGTTCGTGGCGTGGTGAAGGAAGAGCCCGAGGAGCCCTTCATAAGGGTTCTTCAGTGTGGGTCTAAGTGAGATCACCACACGCGCAGAAGGTCTCGTAAATGATGTCGTAGAGTTCTTGGAATCCCTCGCAAGTCTTTGCGCATATTCTCGGGAATCTGGCTGGAGGTAAGAATTCCATTAGAATTTTGTAAAGTCGCAGGGCGAGGTCGACTTCAACGCCTCCGATTTCTCTCTCGAGATTTTTCTGCAGGAGCTGGGCATCCGCTAGAAGTGCCTCCATTTCCTTTTTTGCTTGATCAATTTTGTTTATCACTCCAATAGTTTTTACTCCGAGCTCGAGACCGATCGAGAGTTCCAAGAGACGCGCGAAGACTATGTCTGTTGAAGTTCGCATAGTTTTGGCGTCCAGGAGGAAAACTGCGACTGTTACTCCATCCAGATGTTTTATGAACTCAGCTCCGCCATGGAATAGAAAAATTTCCATTTGACCTGGTGTATCTATTAGCCTGATATCGGCGGAGAATTCCCTCACTCTTTTAGAGAAATTTTCAGCGTTTTCCTCAAGCAATTCCGATACTCTTACCATTGCGCCGTTTGGTCCGAGTCCTTCTTCTCTCATGAGCTTTTCTATCGTGAACCACTCACGGATGTCAAAATCCGGACTAAATGGGAGACTTTCGCAGCCGGGATCGAGATTTATAAACGAAACCGACTTGCCAATGTTTTTCTTTATCCATTTTCCGAAACCCGATGTCAGTGTGGTTTTTCCAGATCCGGCTGTTCCTAGAATGACAATGTTAAGTGGAACCATTCATTCAACAAACGGTTTTTATTGTATTTTTAGTTTTGGTTTATTTCAGGAGCTTTCTACGGCTTTAATGGTCAACCGACCGTAGTAAATTCCTCCGAGCTGGTCGGGAGCTGTGCTGAGGGCTGGGAAGACGTTGTATTCGTCGTAGCTAATACCCACCGGTGGCTTTCTGAGATTAACAAGCCACGGGATCTTCTCAAGCACAGTTCTTGCAACTAGGAAGTTTTCATTTCCACTTTCTCCGATAGACAACTTCCAGAACTGGATGTTCTCGATGTTATTGTCTCCTCCGGATTTGGCTAGATACATTCCTGGAATATTCTCGGGAACCGCATCGTTCTCAGCCTTTGCGTACAGGTCGACTGATACCGTTGTCGTTTCAAGAATTCTGATCCAATACTCATCAACAGGAGCTGGCGGTGTGACATTATGCGCGTTGACGCTTACTGTTCCCCAGTCGATGTCTCCTTCAATCACTATGTCAATAATGACTCCGATGGTCGCCATCAACTGTGCATGCTCTATATCATATGCGCCAGGCGGAGCAACGGTGACGACGAAGTATCTTGAAGCAGACCAATCGCTCCAGTTACCAGCATTGTCTTGAGCCCTCACACGCCAGTAGTACGTTCCGGGTGTTAGTACAACCTGATAAGATGAGGTATTATCTGGAGTATTCTCATCAACCTCTGGACTTGAAAAGTCGGGATCGTTATCCACCTGTACGTGATATCTCTGGACGTAACCCTCGTTATCAATAGAGTCCTGCCAGTCGAGCGTCACCGGGCTCGTCACTGTCTTTCCATTTTCAGGAGACGTTAAGACAGGTACTGAGGGCGGGTTGTTGTCTCCACCAATTCCTCCATTAGACAGTCCCGGCCAGATTGCTCTGTACCTGTAGGCGGTTCCTGTGTCTCCAATTAGCGTTGTCGGTCTTGGCACCCACTTGTTTGTCTCCCACCTGAACAGAATTATCGAGTGTGGAGTCAGATTATTTGTCTGTAACCAAGACTTTTCGACCGTGAAGGTTATTTCCACGCGGTCAATGTGATCAATGTTTTCTTTGTCTATGTAAACATACTTGTACTCCTTGACTGGTAGTGGTGGTAGCCAGCTGTTTCTTTCCATCAGATCTGCGACTTTTATCCCCACATTTGTCGCTCCCTGTCCCTCTTGCATATATATAGTTACGTTTTCAATTCTAACTCCAGTGGGGAAGATTGTAGCACTTCCACCCGGTGGTATGTTTGAAATTGTGTGTTCCGAGAAGGATTCCACATTGTTTTCCTGATTAACGGTGAGAGTCAAAGTGTTTTCCCTCGTGAGCGCTCCTGAGACCCCGCGGACGGTTATGTTGTAAACACCCGCCGGCTGGAATGGTGTAACTCTGAGTTCAAACGTTGACGAGAAGTCCGGCGTTCCGCTTTGTGGGACGAAAGAAACTTCTATTCTAGAAGGAGCGTCAGGCGCCGACAGAGTAACTGTTCCGCTGAAGCCTCCTATCGCGTAGACGTAAACCGTCACCTTCACGTTTTCTCCTCTATTGACACTCGTTGCACTAGGACTGATCACGATGTAAAAATCAGCGGCAGAGGTTACTGTGGCGGACCCGGAAAGCTGCTGTTCTGGAGCTCCGACGCTTCCCACTATCGAAAGCAGAAGAAGTGTTGAAACCGCCAGAGATATCATTTCTCTTCTCATACGCTCACCCTCACGTAGAACGTGTTCGAATAGTTCCCGGGAGTCGTATCGCTTGGGATGACGAGGAACCAGTAGATGTTTCTTTGTACCCCCTCACCCCATCCAACATTCGACCAGAGTGACTGCCAAGAGGTTGAGATACTCAGATCATAGGGCTCCTCTCCATTCTTGTCTGCCTTTGTATTGCTCAGTTGCAGGGTTCCTGGACCCGACCAATCTCCCGCGCCCTTTACGTCGATGTAGAAGTCTTTGTTTGATGTAACCGTTGCGACCGTGGGGTTCTCAGATGCTCCAACAGTCTGTCCCTGCTGGCCGCTGAATGTCAGGGAGGTGTCATCCAAGCTGAGTTCTATATAAACGCTTACCGTGAATTTGTCTGTAAATGTGTTTTCGCCTTCCAAATTACCCGCGTCCACAGCCTTCGCCCACACGTTCCAGCTGACTGGCTCGGCAACCTTACCGAGCTTTACTCTGAATGTCCAGTTGTCTTCAGTTAAATCGTCATTCCCGGCGGAGCATCCGGCTACGATGAGGTGTGCGTTACCTGGACCCGGACCGACCTCCGTGAAACCTGTACCTCTAACCCACTTGAACGTGTAATGGTCGCGCACGCTATCGGAAGCATCCTTTGAGACGGATGAGCTGTAGAGGACAAGCCAAACTTCGTTCACGTTGTTTAGCTTGTTTAAATCTCTGACAGTAACTTTGACATCGAACGCCACGTCTGGGCTGACGTCGGTCGGTGTGAAGACGGCAAGAATTTCAGGTGCGACGTTCGGAATTGGCTGGTAAGCTATCAACCAGCTGCGGTCAGGCGAGTCCTCATACATCCGTCCGATTCCTGCATCTCTTTCCTCATGGTCTTCGTAGTAATCAATTTTACTTCCGTCTTTCAGGATGAATCGGTACCACCAATTGTCTTCTTCCATCGGGGCCGGCAGGGTGACCTCCCACCAGTCGAAGCCATTCTCAGTGATGGCCTTCGTCATGTTGAAGATTACTTCTTGGGATGCTTTGGACTTCCAAACTCTGACCTGGGCGTTTTCGATGTCATTCTCCCAAGTTCGGATTCTAAGTCTGATCTGATCGGTTCCTGCGTTGTTTTCTCCAAAATTATCGCGTGGCGTGCCAACGGGATACTTATAGAACGAATTTCTCGAGTCGAAGAAAACGCCGTCCCACCAGATATCTCCATCGATTGAGGCCGTTGGTTTAGTTCTAAACCAGATTAGATAGTCGTTTCCTGTAGGCTCATCTGACATTGCACCCCATCCTCCCACTCTTGGCCAATCATCTTGGTAGTAGTCAATATCGTCCATATCCTGCAAGACAAATCTGAACCACCACTTGCTTTCAGAGTCAGGTCCACTGATCGTGGCTTTCCAATAATCATAGGTATCGTCGGAGTTTTCTTTCTCCATATTCACGATTACCTCTTCACCAGTCCAAATTCTTACCTTTACATTCTCCACGTCGTTGTGGAACGTCCTTATTCTGATGGTAACAGACGACCCAAGCGGAAGCATGTTGCCTGTCACGTTATCCGGGTAGGTGGTTATAGGTTCACCAACTGGTGAGAAATAGTATGAATCGTAGGAGTCGAAGAAGACGCCAGCCCACCAGATGTCGCCGTCGATTGTTGGCGGAATTGTATCAATTTCAAAGCTCCAGATATCAGACTCATTTTCTCCGGCCACGTTTACCGCTATAACCTTCCAGTAATAGACATCGTCCGGTAGCTCTGTTGTTGGCGTATAAGAGGTCGTGTTTGCAGGCAGGATGACGTCTATGGCTGGAGATCCAAAGTTCTGATCGTCGTCTACAAGCAACCTGTAGTTATCTTCGTTTTCACAATCCTGCCATGTGAATGTTGGTGTGTTGTCCGAAGTCACCGATCCGTTTGCGGGTGACTGCAGAATTGGCTTTGTGGGCATGCGTGATTCAAAGGTCACAAAGTTCACTGTCGGATCTAGAGCGCCAAGGTGGTTGTACTTCCTCACGAAGAACCAATCGTAGTAATAGGATGAAGTTCCTCCACCATCCCAGACGCTGAGCTTGTACTTGTCAGCTCCTGTTGACCAATTCCCCTTTGTCCAATCTCTAACGTTTTCTATGAGCTCTCTGTACATGGAATCATCTCTTCCACGGTAGAAGTTCACGTTCAGTTTGTCTGTACCATACATTATTATTTGTCCTATGTAATACACATTAGCTTCCCGTGAAACATCTGCACCGTAGGTTCCATCGGCAAAGAATCTTACCTTACTTCCATCCCAGAATATCATTGCAGTTTCTGAATCCCCCCATGTTCCGGTTATCCTGACTCCTCCTCTCCATGTCGATGCATTCTTTATTCTGAATTCAATTATCCTCTGCGTGTTTCTCTCCGTTGTTGAGATTCCTTGTTCGGGTCCGTGGTCAACATCTCTTCGAGCATCTCCATAATCTTCCAAACGAATCGTGGTTGCATAGACGTCAACACCCGCTGTGGAAAAGCCCCACTTTGTCCAGTCTCCGTTGTCCCATCCCCCATCTCCTCCTCCGAAGTCTGTGAAGAATATGAACGTGTCTTCACCGCTTTCGGCACTCAAAGCCCCAGTGCACCCATAATACATGTAGATAGCATTGTCTGCGGAGCTGAACTTTTTAACCCATGCCGTCGGAACCGCACTCATGTAGTTCGCCTCGTTCTTCTCAATCCAGAAGGGTAGGGGACCGCTCGTCTCATTCTCAAGGAATCTTATGCTTGGATACATGCTCTGCGGGATATCCGACGGAATTGGTATCCTTATCTGGAAGTTGTCCGGGAAGGGTCCGCTTATCTCAATCTTCCTTCTGTATGCGTACTGCGGTAGGAACCAGTTTGTTAGATAAGTTTCCTCAGGTCCGACACTTGTTGTTGGTTCTGTTGCTGTATATTTCCTTATGAAGAGCCAGTCAAACCAGTAAATCTTTTGTTGGTCCCAAACTTGAAGGTTCAGCTTGTCCACATAAGTGGTATCACCACCTCCAGAGTAATACCAGTCTCCGGTTTTTTCAGGAGATACCCAGACCACTTCCCTGTAACTTCCGTTATCGCTTCCCCAGTAGAACGTAGTTCTCAATTTGTTTGTATCATACAGGTCGACTTTGGCTATATACCATCTTGAAGGAATCCCAGTTTTTTCTGTCCCGTCAACCCAGAATCTAGGACCATCGAATATGCACGCTATCTCCTTCGTGAAGTTCGGCCCGGTTAGAAAAAGACCCCCTCTGTAGCTTTCCTGATTCCACATCTTGAACTCAATAGTTGTAGGCATCTGTGCAAACCACATGCCTGGTTTGTTTTCTATCTTTCCTCCCCTTATCCTGATCTGGTATTCGCACCATGTTATGTCACGGGAAACGTTCGTATCTCCCTCGTTCCAGTTATAATTCCTCGGTCCGATATCTGTGAAGAATAGAAAAACGTTTTCTGCATTTTCAGCACTTGTCACCCATGG